>ENA-OQBV01000791-OQBV01000791.1-human-gut-metagenome-genome-assembly--contig:-NODE-791-length-17367-cov-3.366879_pt1 | contig 17367 bp, 19 predicted proteins | sample MGYA00242750_ERZ504559 | MGnify/ENA primary metagenome ERZ504559 (study PRJEB26092, sample SAMD00036230) | human gut metagenome | host: Homo sapiens | study: EMG produced TPA metagenomics assembly of... | reverse complement strand
TGTCGTCCTGTTGGTTGTTGGTGCTGCTTTGACGATCAGCCTGCCTTCCAGCATCGATGAAGAAGTTAAGACTGAACAGACGGCACCTGCAACGCACTAGAGCCGGACTTCCATGCTGACCTTTTCCAAGATTACATTTGAAAATTAATGGGATGGCGGCAAGCCTTCGGTTAAACGAATAGTAGAAAGTATAGAAAAGCCACATTCCTTTCGAAAAAATAGAAGAGGGACTGTGGCTTTTCTGATATACAGTAAATTTATGAATTCATCTTTTGAAGATATAAGGAGGAACGTGTCATGAGAGAAATTGTACCGTCCATGCACTTTTTAGAAAACTTTATGCCTGTCGTTGGCAATGAACCTTTTGCAGTAAAGATGTTGGAAAAAGCATCGGAAATTCCTTTTTATAAAGCCGTTGAATTGGGCTATATCCGCGATAACGCTTGCCGTAAAGCCGTTCGCCGCATTGCTGAAAATCGTAATTGGCAAGTTACCGCCTGGTGCTCTCCGGTCATTGCCGATGCTGGACTTTCCCTTTCGAGCTTAGATGTAAGTGAACGAAGAAAAGCGGTTGAAATGGCGAAAGAATTGGTCGCTGGTGCGGCTGAATTTGGAGCCCATCGTGTCGGCCTTCAGTCCGGTCCGGATGTCGATGCATCGCTCAGAGCTGATGCAAAAAAAGCATTAATGGACTCTTGCCTTGAGATTTCCGAATTTGCACGTCAGTATGAAAATTTGTATCTTATAATTGAACCCCTTGATCGGTTTGTTCATAAAAAACAACTGTTAGGTCCGATTAAAGAAGTCGTTGAATGGTTTGCTGCTTTGAAAAAAGATGCATCTAATTTCTATATTCATTGGGACAGCGCCCATGAAAAATTAGGCGGCGCTGATTTGCTCGAATCCTTGCGGCTTTCTGCCCCGTTCTTGGCACAATTCCACATTTGCAATTGTGTAACTGAAGAAGGGCACCCCTACCGCGGCGATTTCCATATGGATGTCGGCCAAGCTCCGGACTTTAAGACTTGGGGATACCTTACGCCGGAAGTGGGTGCAGAGATGCTGCGTGAAGCCGCTTCTTTTGATCCCATAGACGGTGTGCCCCGCATGACTTGTGCTCTTGAAGTACGGTCACATTTAGCAGACGATCTTTGGGCTAAGGAACGGTTAATTCGCACCTTCTTGATGCGGACCTTCGACTTAGCCGGGATCTCCTATGATGCCTAGAGGAGGAATCTTTGTGCGTTATTTGATGGGAATTGATAATGGAGGCACTTTTTCCAAAGCAGCTATTTTCCGTGAAGATGGGGTGCAAATTGCATCGAAGAGTGCTTCCGTTTCCCTTTTCACGCCGGATTCGGGATTTCGCGAACGCGATCTTTCAGAACTTTGGGAAGCTAATGCGGCTGTTGTAAAAAGTGCTATTGAAGCCAGCGGAATTTCGCCAAGCGAGATTGCAGCCGTATCTGTTTCCGGTCATGGAAAAGGCTTGTATCTGGTAGATAAAATGGGAAATCCGTTAGGCAGAGGTATTTTATCTACCGACTGCCGGGCGACAGACCTTGTAAGTCATTGGGAACGAAACGGTGTGGCTGAGAAGGCTAGAAAATATACGTATCAGCCCGTGAGTGCCTGCCAACCTGTCGCCTTATTAGCCTGGCTTAAAGAATATGATCCTGATCTATATCAACAAATCGGGTACGTCTTTTCCGTCAACGACTACATTCGCTTTTGTTTGACGGATCAGCCTTATAGCGAGTACACGGTCGCTTCCGGCAGTGGCTTTGTCGATTTTGAAAAAAAGGGATATACGGAGGAGCTGCTGGCTTTATTCGGAATTCCCGAAATGAGTGGCTGCTTGCCGCCCCTTCTCTACAGCTCCGAATTAGCCGGAAGGGTGACTGCGAAGGGGGCTGCAGCTACAGGGCTTCTTGAAGGAACTCCGGTAGCGGCAGGGATGTTTGATATCGATTCTTGTGGCATTGCCAGCGGTCTTTCTGATCCGGATAACCTTTGCCTCATTGCCGGCACTTGGAGTATCAATGAATATATTTCGGATACGCCTGTTCGCGGCGAAGCTACGACGCGGAACTCTTTCTTCTGCGAACCCGGGCGTTATTTGATCGAAGAGAGCAGCCCGACTTCTGCTGGGAACCTGGAATGGTTTATTCGCTCGCAAATGCTGGAAGAGAAAGCTAAAGCGAGAAATGAAGGCACCAGTATCTATGATCTTACTAATGAGTGGGTCGCCGGCACGGATCCGCAAGTAAATAATGTTGTGTATCTCCCCTTTTTAAATGGTTCATCTACCGAGGGCGGGGCTAGCGGTGTCTTTTTTGGTCTTTCGGAATCGACGACTAAGAAAGATTTAGTAGCTGCTGTATACGAAGGTGTGGTTTTCTCTCATCGGCGGCATGTTGAAAAATTACTCATGCATCGTTCGTTGCCTAAAAAGATTCGCCTTTCCGGCGGTGTTACCAATTCTGCGGTTTGGACGCAGCTTTTTGCCGACGCCTTGCAGTTACCGGTAGAATCCGTCAAGGGAAAAGAATCAGGGGCCTTAGGCGCCGCTATGGCAGCCGGCGTTGCAGCTGGCATTTACAGCGACTTGACCGATGCCGTGCAGAAAGTTGTTTCGGTCTCCGCTTCAGTTGAACCGCGGGAGAATATGAAAGAGATTTATAATAGGAAATATCAGTTATATTGTCAGTTGGAGGATAGTCTGTCTTCGATCTGGCATAGATAGGATGGGTGATTATGGCAGTTTCGTCTCTCGGCAATTCGCCGGGCATGTTACAATCGCGAGCATATGAATATATAAAGCGAAAAATCTTGAATGATGATATGGAGGTTGGGGTCTACTACTCTGAAACAAAGCTTGCTCAAGAACTTAATATCTCCAGAACTCCGATTCGTCAAGCGCTTCACTGCTTGAGTCAGGATGGCTATATCACGATTGCACCGAGCCGTGGCTTTACACTGCGTCAGCTTACCAGGCTTGATGTCCGAGAAACGATTGAAACGAGGTGTGCCATTGAAGGCTTTTGTACCTATCGGTTAGGCATTCAAACCGATGAAAAGCGCCGCCGCTTCTTTTTGGATATCAACGACGCCTTGGACTCCATGCAGGATGCGATTGATGCGAAGGATATGAAGCGGTTTATTAATTACGACCACCAATTTCACTTGGCAATTGTAAAATCGGCACGAAATCATGAGTTTGATCAAATTTTTCAGCGTCTTATGTATCTCATTCACTTGACGACGAAAATCGGCGATCGAAATCCCTGGTCGATTAGAAGAAACGGTTCAGGAACACGTATCGTATGTAAATCTATTAAAGAATAGAGAAACGACCGAGGCATACCATCTTATGATGAAGCACTTAATGATGCCGATTGAACTGTTGTCAGATAATTTCCTGACGAAGAGGATATGCCTTGGTAAGTACTTTGGGAGGATATAGAACATGTTAGAAGAATTAAAAGAAAGGTGTATGAAGCCAATATGCTTCTGCCTAAACATAATCTGGTAACCTTTACCTGGGGGGAATGTTTCCGGTATCGACCGAGAAAAAGGGCTCTTCGTTATCAAACCATCAGGTGTTGATTATGAGGTGATGAAACCGTCCGACATGGTAGTCGTTGATTTGGAGGGAAATAAAGTAGAAGGCGACCTGAATCCGTCATCGGATACGGAAACGCATCGGATTTTTTATCAAAAATTCCCGGATATTGGCGGTGTGGTACATACCCATTCTCGTTGGGCGACTATTTTTGCCCAAGCTGGGCGGGGAGTTCGGGCGTATGGAACGACGCAGGGAGACTACTTCTATGGAGAAATTCCCTGCACGCGCGATATGACTGTTGAAGAAATCCAATCCGATTATGAGTACAATACGGGCGTCGTTGCCGTAGAACGATTTGAACAGGCAAACCTTGACCCTAATCATATTCCAGCTGTACTGGTTAAAAATCATGGGCCGTTTTGCTGGGGCAAAGATCCTTTGAATGCGGTTCACAATGCCGTTGTCCTTGAAGAAGTGGCAATGATGGCCTTCCATACGGAACTTTTGATGCCTGGCGTTCAAGCGATGCCGCAGGCGCTGCTGGATAAACATTTCTTGCGCAAACACGGTCCCAATGCCTATTATGGACAGAAATAAGAAACAAAGAAATTAATAACCCTTTTAAAATATAACATTATGGAAAAAGCATTTGATCAGTATGAAGTATGGTTTGTAACAGGAGCACAGCTTCTGTACGGAGGTGACGCAGTTGTAGCAGTAGACGCTCACTCCAATGAAATGGTAAACGGATTGAACGAATCAGGGAAACTTCCTGTAAAAGTAGTATATAAAGGAACAGCCAATTCTTCTAAAGAAGTGGAAGCAGTGTTCAAAGCAGCCAACAACGATGAAAAATGTATCGGTGTCATCACTTGGATGCACACTTTCTCCCCTGCTAAAATGTGGATTCACGGTCTGCAGCAGTTAAAGAAACCACTGTTACATCTACACACTCAATTCAATAAGGAAATTCCTTGGGATACCATGGATATGGACTTCATGAATCTGAATCAATCCGCCCATGGTGACCGCGAATTCGGACATATCTGTACCCGTATGCGCATCCGCCGCAAAGTAGTGGTAGGTTACTGGAAAGACGAAGACACCCAGCACAAGATTGCCGTTTGGATGCGCGTTTGTGCAGGTTGGGCAGACTCTCAGGATATGCTGATCATCCGTTTCGGCGATCAGATGAATAATGTAGCTGTAACTGACGGTGATAAAGTGGAAGCAGAACAACGTATGGGGTACCACGTAGATTACTGTCCGGCAAGCGAACTGATGGAATACCATAAAAATATCAAGGATACAGATGTAGAAGCACTTGTAGCAACTTACTTTAACGAATACGACCACGATGCTTCATTAGAAGATAAATCAACCGAAGCTTATCAGAAAGTATGGAATGCTGCAAAAGCCGAATTAGCTCTTCGTGCCATCCTCAAAGCCAAAGGCGCTAAAGGATTCACTACTAATTTTGATGATTTGGGCCAAACAGACGGCAGCTACTTCGATCAGATTCCGGGACTGGCTTCCCAGCGTCTGATGGCTGAAGGCTACGGATTCGGTGCGGAAGGTGACTGGAAATCAGCAGCTCTCTACCGCACTGTATGGGTGATGAACCAAGGACTTTCCCAAGGTTGTTCTTTCTTGGAAGATTACACATTGAACTTCGATGGTGCAAACAGTGCTATCCTGCAATCACATATGCTGGAAGTTTGTCCTCTTATCGCCGCTTCCAAACCACGTCTGGAAGTACACTTCCTAGGTATAGGTATTCGCAAGAGCCAGACAGCCCGTCTTGTATTCACTTCAAAAGTAGGTTCAGGTTGTACCGCCACTGTAGTAGACTTGGGTAACCGTTTCCGTCTGATCGTGAACGACGTAGAATGCATCGAACCGAAACCGTTGCCCAAATTACCGGTTGCTTCCGCCCTGTGGATTCCGATGCCTAACTTCGAAGTAGGTGCAGGCGCATGGATCCTGGCAGGTGGAACACATCATTCTTGCTTCTCTTATGATCTGACAGCAGAATATTGGGAAGACTATGCTGAAATTGCAGGTATCGAAATGATCCGTATTGACAAAGATACTACCATCAGCAACTTCAAGAAAGAGCTTCGCATGAACGAAGTCTACTATATGCTGAACAAAGCACTTTGCTAATTCATCCATGAAGAGGGGATGTGTCAAGGCTAATAAGATTCTTGGCACATCCCACCTTATTTTATCATCATTATTGTTGTACCTTAAATTATAGGTTTTAATATGAAATCAGATGCAAAATCAACCATCGAAGCAGGAAAAGCTATTCTAGGCATAGAATTCGGATCAACGCGAATCAAAGCTGTTTTGATTGACCAGGAAAACAAGCCCATTGCCCAAGGAAGCCATAGCTGGGAAAATCAATTGGTAGACGGACTGTGGACTTACAGTGTGGAAGCTATCTGGCATGGCCTGCAAGACTGCTATGCAGATCTCCGTTCCAACGTAAAAAAGCTATATGACACAGAAATAGAAACCTTGGCAGCAATCGGTGTCAGTGCCATGATGCATGGTTATATGGCATTCAATAAAGAAGAAGAAATCCTTGTACCTTTCCGTACATGGAGAAACACCAATACCGGTCCGGCAGCAGCCGCTTTATCTGAATTATTCGTATATAATATTCCTCTGAGATGGAGCATTTCTCATTTATACCAAGCTATTTTAGACAATGAAGAGCACGTAAGTGACATTGACTATCTGACCACCCTTGCAGGTTTCATTCATTGGCAAATTACAGGTCAAAAAGTTCTGGGCATAGGTGATGCATCAGGAATGCTTCCCATAGACCCGGCTACCAAGAATTATTCTGCCGGAATGATAGCCAAGTTCGACAAGTTGGTAGCTCCTAAAGGATACCCCTGGAAACTGACAGATATCCTGCCCAAAGTCTTACCCGCCGGCGAGAATGCAGGGTTCCTTACACCAGAAGGTGCCAAGAGGCTGGACGTGTCGGGCCATTTAAAAGCAGGTATACCTGTCTGTCCTCCGGAAGGAGATGCCGGAACTGGCATGGTAGCAACCAACGCTGTCAAGCAACGTACCGGGAATGTATCAGCAGGCACTTCCTCATTTTCCATGATTGTGTTGGAAAAAGAGTTGTCCAAGCCATACGAAATGATTGACATGGTCACCACTCCCGACGGAAGCCTTGTAGCTATGGTACATTGCAACAACTGCACCTCCGACCTCAATGCCTGGATCAATCTGTTTAAGGAATACCAAGAACTGCTGGGTATACCTGTAGATATGAATGAATTATATGGAAAACTTTACAATCATGCGCTCGCAGGTGATGCAGATTGCGGTGGTCTTATTTCATATAATTATATTTCAGGTGAACCCGTGACAGGACTTGCCGACGGAAGGCCATTGTTTGTACGTTCTGCAAATGACAAATTCAGCCTCGCCAACTTCATGCGTACCCATTTATACGCTTCAGTCGGAGTTCTTAAGATAGGTAATGACATTCTTTTCAATGAAGAGAAAATCAAAGTAGACAGAATCACAGGACACGGCGGATTATTCAAGACGAAAGGTGTAGGCCAGAGAATACTTGCAGCAGCTATAAACTCCCCTATTTCCGTAATGGAAACTGCCGGTGAAGGTGGCGCATGGGGAATCGCCCTGCTAGGTTCTTACCTTGTCAACAATGAAAAGAAACAATCCCTGGCAGATTTTCTGGAAGACAAAGTATTCACCGGTGATGCCGGTATTGAAATATCGCCAACAGCCGAAGATGTAGCCGGATTCAACACATATATCGAAAACTATAAGGCAGGACTGCCTGTTGAAGAAGCAGCGACCCAATTTAAGAAGTGAGTCAAACAGGTTTAAAAAAGAGCCTCTTTACATGTTGTGGTTTACACATAAAGAGTTATCTTTGCAGATATTAAATAAAATAGCAAGGATAAACCGACTCACTAATAGCATTCAAATTATAATATTATTTTAATATGAACGAAAAGAAACTTATGAACCGTGCAGCGGACAACATCCGTATTCTGGCTGCTTCGATGGTAGAGAAAGCTAATTCAGGACATCCGGGTGGAGCTATGGGTGGCGCTGATTTTGTGAATGTACTTTTCTCTGAGTTTTTAGTTTACGATCCTGAAAATCCGCGTTGGGAAGGACGTGACCGTTTCTTCCTTGATCCAGGCCACATGTCACCGATGTTATATTCCACTTTGGCACTGACCGGCAAGTTCACCATGGAAGAACTGGCACAGTTCCGTCAATGGGGAAGTCCGACTCCGGGACACCCTGAAGTGGACATCATGCGCGGTATTGAAAATACTTCCGGTCCGTTAGGACAAGGACACACTTTTGCAGTAGGTGCTGCTATCGCTGCCAAATTTCTGAAAGCCCGTCTGGGTAATGTCATGGACCAGACTATCTATGCCTATATATCCGATGGTGGCATTCAAGAAGAAATTTCTCAGGGTGCAGGACGTTTGGCAGGTCATTTGGGACTGGACAATCTGATCATGTTTTATGATTCAAACGACATCCAGCTGTCTACCGCTACCGATGCTGTTACCAGCGAAGATGTTGCCAAGAAATACGAAGCATGGCACTGGAAAGTAATTATTATCAATGGTAATGATCCCGATGCAATCCGCACAGCTCTGACAGAAGCGAAAGCCGTAACCGGTCAGCCCACATTAATTATCGGTAAGACCATTATGGGTAAAGGTGCACGCAAAGCGGATGATTCCAGTTATGAACGTAACTGTGCCACCCACGGTGCCCCTTTGGGAGGTGATGCTTACATCAATACAATCAAAAACTTAGGTGGCGATCCAACCAATCCTTTCCAAATCTTCCCTGAAGTAAAAGAGTTGTATGCCAAACGTGCAGAAGAACTGAAAAAAATTGTTGCAGAAAAATATGCAGCTAAAGCTGAATGGACTAAAGCTAATCCCGAACTGGCAGCTAAATTGGAACTGTGGTTCTCAGGCAAAGCTCCGAAAGTAAATTGGAATGCTATTGAACAAAAAGCCGGAGATGCTACACGCAGTGCTTCTGCCAAAGTTCTCGGTGTACTAGCTACAGAAGTAGAAAACATGATTGTTTCTTCGGCCGACCTGTCAAACTCAGACAAGACCGACGGTTTCTTGAAGAAAACACATGCATTCACTAAAGATGACTTCACCGGCGCGTTTCTGCAAGCAGGTGTTTCCGAATTAACCATGGCTTGCTGCTGCCTAGGTATGGCACTTCACGGAGGCGTGATTGCTGCATGTGCTACTTTCTTCGTATTCTCAGACTATATGAAACCCGCCGTACGTATGGCTGCCTTGATGGAACTTCCCGTCAAGTTCATCTGGACACACGACGCATTCCGTGTAGGTGAAGACGGTCCTACTCACGAACCGGTAGAACAAGAAGCACAAATCCGCCTGATGGAAAAACTGAAAAACCACAAAGGGCACAATTCTATGTTGGTACTCCGTCCGGCAGATGCGGAAGAGACCACTGTAGCGTGGAAATTGGCCATGGAAAATACCAGCACCCCCACCGCACTAATCTTCTCCCGCCAGAATATCGCGAATCTGCCTGCAGGAAACGACTACTCACAGGCTGCAAAAGGCGCTTATATTGTTGCAGGTTCCGACGAAAATCCGGATATAATCCTAGTCGCTTCAGGTTCCGAAGTTTCCACTTTGGAAGCAGGTGCAGAACTTCTCCGCAAGGATGGCATAAAAATACGTATCGTATCCGCTCCTTCTGAGGGATTGTTCCGCAGCCAAAGCAAGGAATACCAAAACAGTGTCATTCCCACAGAGGCTAAAGTATTCGGTCTGACTGCCGGTCTTCCTGTAAACCTTGAAGGTTTGGTAGGTGCCAACGGTAAAGTATTCGGTCTGGAATCATTCGGATTCTCCGCTCCTTACAAAGTATTGGATGAAAAGCTGGGCTTTACCGCACAGAACGTGTATAACCAAGTAAAAGAAATGCTGGCATGAAAAAAGTAGGACTGGCATCCGATCATGCAGGATTTGAACTGAAAGAGTTTGTAAAAACATGGTTGACTGAAAAAGGTTATCCATGCAAAGATTTCGGTACATACAGTACAGAAAGCTGTGACTATGCAGATTACGCCCATCCGCTTGCACTGGCTATAGAAGCCGGAGAATGCGGACCTGGAGTAGCTATTTGCGGAAGCGGTGAAGGGATCAGCATGACATTGAACAAACATCAGGGTATCCGTGCGGCACTATGCTGGATTCCCGAGATAGCCCATTTGTCACGTCAACACAATGATGCCAATGTTCTGGTAATGCCAGGACGATTCATAGACCATGAAATGGCTGAAAAAATATTAGATGAATTCTTTAACAGCGGCTTTGAAGGCGGACGTCACCAAAAACGCATTGAAAAGATACCTGTAAAGTAAAATTCACGCAATAATAATAAAAGTAAAAAAAGAGAGGCTTTATAGCTTCTCTTTTTTTTTATTCCTATCTTTGCTTAGATTAAAATATAAAATAAGATATATTACTATGAAGAAAATTCTTTTTTTAATGCTCTTATGCCTGCCATTCATCGCTATGGCACAGACAGATCCCAAATATCTGGCGGGAGCAATAACTTTGGATGACGGTAAAGTTTCTTTCAAAACAGAAATACAGGCACCGTCTTTAACGAAAGACCAGCTATATGAGACAATGCTGAAATGGGCTACAGAACGTTTCAAGCCCGAAGGCAAGTTCAATGCACGTGTTCTTTACACCAATGAAGATGAAGGAACCATTGCAGCAGGTGGCGAAGAATATCTGGTATTCTCATCCTCTGCATTGTCATTGGACAGAACCAGAATTTATTATCAGATGTTTATCACCTGCGGAAACGGAAAATGTGATATCGAAATGACCCGTATCCGCTATTGGTATGATGAAGCTCGTGACGGAGGAGAAAAATACAGCGCAGAGGAATGGATTGTAGACGATATGGCTTTAAACAAATCGAAAACCAAACTGGCTCCCATCTGCGGCAAATTCAGAAGAGAAACAATTGACTTGAAAGACACACTGTTCAAATCCATCCAAGATACATTGGGCAACAAAGTCTTGAACAACTCACAAATTGCAGTTGCTCCTACTTCGGGTGTAACAGCCACTCCGATATCAAATACAACCACAATCATTACCGCCACTCCGGTAACTCCCCCTGCCCAACCGGCTATCATCGGTGGTTCTGAGGGTAATACCGAAATAAAAGTAGCCAATAATGTAACTCCTAGCAAAGAACAAAGCATAGATGACCAAATCAAGGCATCTTCACGTATGACAATTACTGCCGGAAACGATGAACAATTCGAAATTGGTAAAGAATGTTGGGGAGGTTTCGGTCAGTTATTCGGCAAAGAAGTAGCATTCTGCATAATTGACCAATCCAAATCAATGGGCAATATGCTAATGGATCAAAGCGACAATTATAAAATTTCGTTCTACAAGCAAGGTAGTAGTGAGCCGTGGTTGATAGTAAACTGTAAGAAACTGATGAAACAGACAGTTACCGGTGAGGAAGCAAAAAAAATGAACCCCAGTAACAACGGCCAGAAGGCATATAATATGTATGTAGGTGAAGTAATAAAATAATCTTTTCTTCTATATATTTATGCCGTGACAGTTAATTCTATACGATAATACATAAAATATTTAGGGGGGGAGATAACCTGACAACTCCCCCTAAAAAACATACAAACGATTTACCATATACTTCCCCCCAAAAATATCATGACAAATACAATTCAAACATATCCCCCCTTTAAGAATAAATAACACCGTTCCTCTATCAACCGTTTCACTTGAAACCATTTCTATAATAATCAAACCATTAGAAGAAATCATTCTTCCATTTTTTCCCTATCTTTCTCTCCTTTTTTTAAATGTTTTTAGCAAGAAAGTCGTTTTTTCTGCTCCAATCTTCCCTTTCATAACAAATAAAGAGTATCTTTGTAAACAACAATGAGACAATCATGCCTTATGACGGAAGAATTACAGGACATAAAGACACTTATCGAACAGGGTGATACGGAGAGAGCTATTCATGCGCTAACTAATTTCATCCGAAACGATGCGCACGTCAACGATGAACCCTATTACTTACTGGGTAACGCCTACCGCAAAATGGGAAACTGGCAACAAGCTTTGAACAATTATTTGGAAGCCATCGAGCGTAATCCGGAAAGTCCCGCCGTTTCCGCCCGTGACATGATTATGAATATTCTGAATTTCTATAACAAAGACATGTATAATCAATAATAACTAACCCATGGCAAAGATTAAAGGTGCTATTGTAGTAGACACAGAGCGTTGCAAAGGTTGCAATCTATGTGTAGTGGCATGTCCGCTACATGTAATCGCGCTCAATGCCAAACAAGTGAATAAAAAAGGATACACATTCGCCCACCAGGTATTAGAGGATACCTGCAATGGTTGCGCATCATGTGCCACAGTCTGTCCGGACGGATGCATTACTGTGTATAAAGTAAAACAACAATAAATGTAACAAATATGGCAGAAGAAGTCGTTTTAATGAAGGGAAATGAAGCCATAGCCCACGCCGCCATCCGTATCGGAGATAGACGGTTACTTTTGGCTATCCCATCACTCCCCAATCGGAAATATTGGAAACGCTGGCCGAAGAGAAACCTTGGGAAACTACCGGTATGGTGGTGTTACAGGCAGAAAGTGAAGTCGCAGCAATCAACATGGTATATGGCGGTGCAGCAAGCGGTAAAATGGTAATGACCTCATCCTCCAGTCCCGGCGTTAGTTTAAAGCAGGAAGGCATCTCGTACATTGCCGGTGCCGAACTCCCCCTGCCTGATTGTCAATGTCATGCGCGGAGGTCCCGGATTAGGAACCATCCAACCTAGTCAGGCCGACTATTTCCAAACAGTGAAAGGTGGCGGTCACGGAGACTATCGTCTCATAGCCCTGGCACCTGCATCAGTACAGGAAATGGCAGATTTTCGTAGGTATAGCTTTTGATTTGGCTTTCAAATACCGCAATCCCGCCATTATTCTGGCAGATGGCGTTATCGGGCAGATGATGGAAAAAGTAGTATTACCCGAACAGCGCACACGCCTGACAGATGAAGAAGTCATTGCCCGTTGTCCGTGGGCCACTACCGGCAGAACCCACCACCGTACCCCCAACATCATTACCTCATTAGAACTCGATCCCGCCGAAATGGAAAAGCGCAATATTCATCTTCAGAAAAAATATGCAGAAATAGAAGAGAATGAAGTACGCTTCGAAGAACTTCACTGCGAAGATTCAGAATATTTGATCGTAGCTTTCGGCTCTTGCGCCCGCATTGCCCAAAAGGCAATGGAAATGGCTCGGGAAGAAGGCATCAAAGTTGGTTTGCTCCGTCCTATTACCCTATGGCCGTTCCCGTCGAAAGCTATTGCAGCACGCGCCGCACAGGTAAAAGGTATCCTCACTGTAGAATTGAACGCCGGACAAATGGTAGAAGATGTCCGTCTGGCTGTAAAATGTAAAGTGCCTGTAGAACACTTCGGACGTCTGGGTGGTATTGTCCCCGATCCGGATGAAGTAATCACTGCACTGAAAGAGAAACTAATAAAATAAGACCGTATGAATATCGATCTGATCAGAAATATATTGAACATACTTTTCATGGCACTGGCATTAGCAGCTGTCATCACTTACTTTGTGGCAAGTGACTTCAAAGTATTCATCTATGTCTGTGCAGCAGCTATTTTTCTCAAGCTGGTGGAATTCTTTATGCGGTTCATGTTATAAACAATAGGAGGAGAAACTATGACAAAAGAAGAAATCATAAAACCCGAAAACCTGGTTTATAAGAAACCGACACTGATGAATGACAATCCGATGCATTATTGCCCCGGATGCAGCCACGGTGTGGTTCACAAGTTAATAGCCGAAGTTATTGAAGAAATGGGCATGGAAGATAAGACAATCGGTGTGTCACCAGTAGGATGTGCCGTATTTGCATACAATTATCTAGACATCGATTGGCAAGAAGCCGCCCACGGACGCGCACCAGCCGTAGCTACCGCCATTAAGCGTTTATGGCCCGGACGTCTGGTATTTACCTACCAAGGAGATGGTGACTTGGCATGTATCGGTACTGCCGAAACTATCCATGCTTTAAATCGTGGTGAAAACATTACTATCATCTTTATCAACAATGCCATTTATGGAATGACCGGTGGGCAAATGGCTCCTACCACTCTGGTTGGCATGAAAACAGCCACCTGCCCCTATGGTCGTGATGTAGCCATTCACGGCTATCCGCTGAAAATGACAGAAATTGCCGCCACTTTGGAAGGCACCGCCTACGTTACCCGCCAGTCCGTACATACAGTTCCCGCCATCCGCAAAGCCAAAAAGGCTATCCGCAAGGCATTTGAAAATTCAATGAATGGCAAAGGTTCTAATTTGGTGGAAATTGTATCGACTTGTAATTCCGGTTGGAAAATGACTCCGCAAGCATCCAATGACTGGATGGTGGAACACATGTTCCCTTTCTATCCGCTGGGTGATTTGAAAAATAAAGAATAAAAAGACAGAAACCATGAAACAGGAAATCATTATAGCAGGATTCGGCGGTCAGGGTGTGCTATCCATGGGTAAGATACTTGCCTATTCCGGACTGATGGAAGACAAGGAAGTAACCTGGATGCCGGCATACGGTCCCGAACAACGGGGAGGAACCGCTAACGTAACGGTGATTGTCAGTGATGAACGCATCTCTTCACCCATTCTCAGCCAATATGACACAGCCATCATACTGAACCAACCCTCATTGGAAAAGTTTGAAGGCAAAATTAAACCAGGTGGTATTCTCATTTATGACGGATACGGAATCATCGAGCCTCCGACACGTAGGGACATACGAATCTATCGTATTGACGCAATGGATGCCGCCAACGAAAAAGGAATGGCAAAGACCTTCAACATGATTGTCTTAGGAGGCTTGCTAAAACTACGTCCCGTAGTATCCATTGAAAGTGTAATAAAAGCTTTACGCAAAACATTACCCGAACGTCACCATCATCTGATACCGATGAATGAAGAAGCCATCCGAATCGGAATGGAGATTATTAAACCTCAGTAAGTTAAAATAACTCTAAACGAATAATAAAAGGAAGAACTTTCCATAGCGGAAAAGCTCTTCCTTTTATTTTTATATTGTATCTTTGCCGCCGTTATGAAAAGAATATTCTCTATTATTTTTTTATATTCCTGTGCTTCCATACTTCCTTGATGGCACAGCGGACAATGAATACCCTGAACAACCAGTTCGGTTCCTCAGCAAGCGGACTGAACAGAGATCAATATGACCGTAACGGAAACCCCATAGACACGACAGCCGTAGTAGATGCCAGCACAATCCCCATCGGACTGTACTCATGGAAAGTGGACAGTCGTTTTGGCAATGTCACTTATATCCCCGTAGATACCTTGCAGCACGCTTTCCAAAACTCAAATGACATGGGCGGCTATACCGGACAATACAATTACCTGGGAAATTTGGGCTCCCCCCGCCTCTCACGCATCTTTTTTGACCGTCGGGACCCCAGCCAATACTTTTTCACCGACCCATACGATTTTTGCGTACAACGTCCGGAAGATGTCATATTCACCAATACACTTTCTCCATTCACAAACCTGACCTATTACAAAGGAGGAGGCAGCCGTGACGGAGAAGAACGTTTCAAATCCTATTTTGCCATCAATGCAAACAAAAGGCTAGGGTTCGGATTCTACATAGATTACCTGTATGGCCGGGGGCTTTATCAAGATCAGTCCACAGCCTTCTTCAACGGTGGCCTGTTCTCCAGCTACCGGGGAGATAAATATGACATGCATTTCATATTCAACAACGATAACTTGAAGATGGCAGAAAACGGAGGTATCACGGACGACCGGTATATCACCAACCCGCTGGATATGGCAGAAGGCAAAAAAGAATATTCCGCCAACGAAATCCCAACCCGACTGAGTCAGATATGGAATCACAACACCAGCTACCATGCCTTCCTGACACATCGTTACAACCTAGGGTTCTATAAAGAAAAACAGGACAGTGTGGATACGGACTCTGTAAAAATAACGCAGGTATTTGTTCCTGTCACAAGCTTCATACATACACTACAAGTAGACTTGAACAATCGCAAATACATCTCATACGATGACGCACAGAATCAGAAGTATTTTGAACATAACTATCTGGGGACCGACTCTATAGACAAGACGAAGCGTACATCCATCAAAAACACCATTGGCATTGCTTTACAAGAAGGATTCAACAAATGGGCAAAAGCCGGACTTACCGCCTTTTTAAGTTATGAATACCGAAACTTCGCCTTGACCGACACAACAAACATACCGGGACAACGCATTATCAACAACTATAAGGAAAGTTCACTCTCCATTGGCGGCGAACTATCCAAAAAACAAGGAAAACTATTACATTACAATATCCTAGGAGAATTAGCCATAGCCGGTGAAGACGCAGGACAATTCAGCGTAGAAGGCAGAGGGGATCTGAATCTCCGTTTATTCGGAGATACGGTGAGACTGGATGTAAATGCATTCATCAAGAACCAGAACCCCGATTCTATTTCAGGCATTTACCAGTCCAAACATTACTGGGTGGGACAACAACGATTTATCCAAAATAATGAGAACCCGCCTGGAAGGAAAACTAAGTCTGGACAGATGGGGAACCCAGCTGCGTGCCGGAGTGGAAAATATAAAGAATTACACTTATCTGGCCAATACCAGCATACCGGTAAAAGACAGTGAAGGAAATGTCACCGGTTTCAAGAACAATGCAGCCGTAAGACAACACTCCGGCAACATACAAATATTCACTGCAATGTTGCAACAAAAATTAAAAGTAGGAATTTTTCATCTCGACGGTGAAGTAGCCTATCAAAAATCAAGTGAGCAAGACATTCTACCCTTACCGGAATTGTCGGCTTACGGCAACTTGTACATGAAATTCGGTCTCGCCAAAAAAGTACTCCAGATAGAAATGGGAGCAGATGTGCGTTATTTCAGTAAATATTACGCGCCAGACTACTCCCCCGTCATCGGACAATTCTATAACCAGAATCCTGATGACAAAATCGAGATAGGAGCTTTTCCGATAGTCAACGTCTATGCCAACCTGCATTTAAAACGTACCCGCTTCTTTATTATGATGTATCATGTCAATGCCGGTTCGGGAAAATCCAATTACTTCCTGGCGCCACACTACCCAATCAATCCGCGAATGATAAAGTTCGGCCTTTCATGGAATTTCTTTGATTGACGGTCTATATGAAAAAATATCTGAAATACGTTCTGATGGGTATCCTTGCAGCAACCCTATCCTCCATCTTCTTCAAAAAGAAAACGGAGGCTGAAACCAGTCTGCCCCGCGATTATGCAGAAATAGCGGCATCGGGAATCCTGCGTGCTGTTACCGAGTACAACTCAATCAGTTTTTATGCCGACGGCGACACCGTTTCCGGGTTTCCACTACGAACTGCTCCATGCTTTTGCACACAGCAAAGGACTGAAACCGGAAATCACTCCCGAAATGAGCTTTTCCAAAAGACTGGAAGGCGTACAAAAATGGAACATACGATATATTGGCCAACAGCACGGTAGTTACCACAGAATACAAAGACTCCCTGTTGTTTACCCGCCCCATTATACTGAACAAACAAGTACTGGTACAGCGTAAACCCGAAAAA
>ENA-OQBV01000789-OQBV01000789.1-human-gut-metagenome-genome-assembly--contig:-NODE-789-length-17382-cov-5.717589_pt1 | contig 17382 bp, 20 predicted proteins | sample MGYA00242750_ERZ504559 | MGnify/ENA primary metagenome ERZ504559 (study PRJEB26092, sample SAMD00036230) | human gut metagenome | host: Homo sapiens | study: EMG produced TPA metagenomics assembly of... | reverse complement strand
TCCTTGTCTGCTTCTGTCAGTTCACCCATCTTCCAGCCAAGACCAACCTGATCTCCTTCATAACGCGGTATCAAATGCATATGAAAATGGAATACAGTCTGCCCTGCCGGCTCTTCATTATTCTGAACAATATTATATCCATCACATCCAAGAATATCTTTCATCTTACAGATCATCTTTTTTGCCAGCACCAGCGCTTTTGCTGCCAGTTCATCATCCAGATCATATAAATTGCGGTAATGTTCTTTTGGTATGATCAGTGCATGTCCTTTTGACGCCGGGCTCAAATCCAGAATTACACGAAAATCAGCATCTTCATAAATAGTTACTGAAGGAATCTCACCTGATGCCAGTTTGCAAAAAATACAGTTATCATCTTTCATTATCTAAGCATCTCCTTTTTTGTTTACTTGTAGTATAAAACATTTTTCCAGAAAATAGAAGAATATTTTACTTACAGAAATCGCCTTTTTTGTCGAATTTTGTCATACTTATTTTATTGAACCCTCCTTTTTCGCATGATAGACTACACTTAAACAGAACTACTTTGGAGGACATAACTATGCTATACAATATCGATATTAATAAAATGAACAAATTGATGAGCAATAATGAAGATGCACGGCAGATCATCCCGCAGCTTCTGCGCAATCACCGAAATACAATTTCCACGATCTCACATGAGATTCGCAATCCCCTTACTCTTGTTTCCTCTGCCCTGCAGGTAATGGAAAAACAAATCCGGAGCTCAAGACATTCCGCACTGGAGCCAGGTAATGGGTGACGTCGATTTTATTATTCAGCTTTTAGAAGTAGCTTTCTGCCTTTAACAGCAGCAATGAATTGTATTATTCTGTCTTCTCTATAGAACAGCTTTTGAAAAACGTTGCAATCTCTTTTGCAATCTCGCTGGACACAAATGAAGCAGATATTGAATTTTCCTCTTCTATCTCCGACTCTCTCGGTGAATTTACCGGAGACAAGATCAAACTGCAGGAACTTGTCCTGAACCTGCTGAAAAATGCAGAGGAAGCCATCACCGAACAAGGCTCCATTCATCTGGCAGCTTCCCGCAGCGGAGATATCATTACCATCACCTGTACCGATACCGGCTGCGGAATCACTCCGGAGCAGATGGAATGTATCTTCCAGCCATTTGTCACCTACAAACCGGGCGGAACCGGACTTGGACTGGCATTCTCCCGCAAGATTGCAGAGGCTCACGAAGGAACTCTCACTGCTGTTTCCACTCCGCAGGAATCCACTACATTTACCGTTACACTTCCTGTCTAGGCACGTTCCTTCCGTGATACAAAAGCACGGCTGTCAGAAATCCACAGATCAGCCCGCCCACATGGGCCGCATTGTCTACGCCTGTACTGGTAAAGCCAAAATAAAGACTTAACAGTACCATAAACAGCATCCCTCTTCCGGTGAGCCTTCCGGCCTTTCCTCTGTTACGAATCACAACCCACAGAAGTGCCCCGAGCAATCCAAAAATTGCTCCGGATGCACCTGCTGAGACTGCCAGATTTCCAGTGTAAAAATCCATGGCAAGAGAAATCAGATTTGCCCCGATCCCGCTCACAAAATAAATCAGCAAAAATTTAAAACTGCCAATCTCCTTCTCCAGATTCCACCCCAATGCACCGAGCATTACCATGTTATTCATCAGATGATCGATCCCAAAATGTAAAAAAATGCAGGTTATCAACCGATAATACTGGGCATCTTCAAAAATCAACGGTGGGTACATGGCTCCGTATTTTATCATAAATACCGCATTTTCCGGGTTACCCAGAAATGACAATAGAAAAAAGATTCCCATATTGATCACGATCAGTGCCGCTGTACAGACTGTCTGTTTGTTTTTCTGCAATTTGAATCCCTCTTTTCCGCGCCCTTCATCAGGCGCAATTTAATACAGTTATTATAAGTGAGTGGATTCATCTTGTCCATCTGTTTCCAATATCAGATCATCCCAGCTTCCCCATCTTCCAAGTCTCCCTCTGCTGATTTTATGCGCCGCTTTTTTCCAGGCACTCCATACACCGCCGGATTCCCGGATGACCTCCGTATCCTTTGCTGGTTTATATTCCTCTTCCGTATCCAACGTAAACAGAGAATCAGAAATTTCCTCTTCTTCCCACGCTTCCTCTGTATCCGGCTCCTCCTCCTCTTCTGCTTCTTCGCATTCTGTACGGTATTCCTGCATAATGGCATCCAGATCATAGTTCTCCTCAAGTGTTGCTTTATGCAGCTCATAAGCAAGCGTGATCCCCTTCTCATCTTCATAATCCAGCTTTTCTACAAAATACTCTGTCATTCGGTGAAATGATTCACAGAGCTCCTGTTTCCCTCCAGGCAGATAGCAAAAGAAATATTTCTGTTTTCTGCAAAAAACATATTCCGGTTCTAACAACAGACAGCCCGGATGCAGCATATACTTTTGCAGCTGCGAAATACTCTCCAGAAGACAATAGATAAACTGCTCAATATCCCCTTTTTGAACCTGCTTGTTTTCAAATAAAACCGCCATGGAAACTAATCCTGTGATTTCATATGTATACCGGCTCTCTCCATCGATTCCGCAGCCGTTTACTTCCAGAATGCCCGGAATTTTATTTGCTCTCAGCATCGGCATCTGATAATCTTCCTCATAAATCTCCGGTACATGAATATGCAGACAGATTCTGTTTAATTCTTTTTCATATTTTGTATTCACTTCCAACTTCTCCTATTTTATTGTTTCCAGTTTTTTCTTCAAACGGATCTTTTTCTCCGGATGCGGGATTTTTACCTGTCTTGTTACCCGGATACACATCTTCCCTCTGGTCGCGGAAATTGTCGTCTCTGCCTCATCATCTGTCACATTCACAGACACCTCCGGCATAGAAAAATAAATAAGTTTCCACCTGATCCGTTCCCTGCAAAACGTCTCCACATCCGCTTCTTTCGCTTTTGGATTCCGTGCCGTCTGAACCGCTGTCGTAACTGCTTCATATGCCATCCCGTCTAAAATACTTTTATCATGATAATAAAATGTCGTACGGACAATGATCAGAAATACCAGAAAAATCAACGGCATCACATATGCCATTTCAACTGTGGTACTCCCTTTTACACACCTCATTTATATCCCTCCCAGACAGACGATCCCTATATACGCAGCCAGCAAAAACGGAACAAACGGAAATGCCGCATCTTTTTGAAAACCTTTCCTGATCAGCACGTATCCTGCAAACACTGCTGCCAGAACATATGCCCAGACAAGGAGATACAACACATTCCAAAATCCGAGATACACCCCCGTCACCGCGATCATCAGACTGTCACCATATCCGAAAGCCTCCTGTGTCAATCTGCTGATCAGAAGAAACACTCCGCCCACAAGCGCGCCTGTGACCATTAGTACCAGTGGAATTTTTCCATGAAAATATCCAAGACTTGCCGAAAGAATCCCACCTGCCGCAATAAGCCAAACCGGTATTTCTCTTTTTCTGATATCCCACATGGAAACAACACATAAATATCCTCCAAAACAAATTTCTCCTATTTCGTACATCGTGAACATCCCCCTCTTCCTATCACCCTTGATTTCTGAACCGCATAAATCGTCCGGTTCAGACCGCCGCATGTGAGTGAGTTGTGATACTTGCCCCCTGTATTTGTAATATAAACTCCTGCCATTGCACTTCCATGGACACATTTGTCACATTTATAATATCTTCCGCCGTCTTCGTTCCGAATTCCGTCCAGGTCTGCATAAGGGATAAACCTGACAGAAAGCTGCAGATACGTACACTGATAATCTTCATGATAAACCAGCCCTGTTTTTGTAATATAGACGATCTGTTCATCTCCTGACTCCAGACCTTTCTTCTGAAATCCGTTCCAACTGCTGAATTTCATTTCTTCCTTATATTCTGCAGACAGATTTCCAAACTGTAAAAACGGAAGCCGGATTCCGTATCGTACAACAACATTCAGCTCATTCCCATTGGGATTACAATATGATCCGCACATTGTATCCCTTTACTTCCACCGCTCACAATACTGTTCTCCAGACGCTTTGCTCCAATACTCCTGACAATTTCCGATTCCAGCTTCGATGTATTTAAGACCGGAACAAGTGCTGTATCTTCCGTACAGATCTTGGACGCATGAACTGCCGCTGCCCGAATGGTTGTCTGCACATTATGAATTTCAATAAAATAGATCAGACATACTACCGCAAAAAGAAGATCGGTACGCTAAGCGCTGCTTCTACAGTAATACTTCCTCCCGCCCCCGGCACAGATGCCCGTTTTAGATTCTTATTGGATGGTTTTTGATTTGATTGTGTCATCATTTTTCCTTTCTTTAAAATTTGTGAGTGTCTCTGCCAGAGGGGACGTTTCGGCAGTAGATCCGGGCACCTGTGCCGGGTGCGGGAGTTGTTTATTCATATCCGAAATAGAGTGGAAATTCATAAGATAACCCGTTTCTGATCTGAACAAGGTTTTGCAGTCTGAGCTTTGTTACACATGCATCTGCACGAAAAAATGGCAAGTCCTTTTTCCATAGATCAGATTTTGCTCCACCCGATCCAGCGTACGCATGGTAAGATGATCTCCATTTTCTAAAAACAACAGCATTCTCAGATAACTTTTGTAATCCCATCCATCTGTTACATCAGCCCCTTCCTGTGTATCTTCACTGGTTCCCATCTTCATCAGGGAAGAGAGCGACAGCTGCCAGTTCTCTGCTGTTTTTACCAGAGCAACGCGTTTTCCGGACATCAGAGAACGTAAATCCATGACACTTTCCCCCGAATGCCCACGCTGCCAGCAATACCTGTTTGACTACAGGCTCCAGCATCGGAAGCGCTACTGCCGTTGCAAGCGCCAATGCCATAGCTCCTGCCTCCGCCTGTTTTGCTGTATCCGTCTGCAGATATACAAAATTCAGCCCCATCCGGATCAAAAGCAGCTTGTTCAGCACCGCCTCCAGATTTTCCTGATCAGATGTCTTTCCCTCCAGAAGATATTCCACTTCATAGGCAAGCGATCGTTTTTCTTTTTCTTCTTCCACAGCATTTCCGAATTTTTTTAAGAATGTACTCATGAAATAACAGCTTTTTTGTAATCTCATCCACATCGCTTCTGACCGAAAATGTCCCCCTCCCTACCCGCAGCGCACGGGAGGAAGCCTGTTCTTCCCCTCGAATCTGCTTTTGGGAAACCTGCTTTTCTTTCGGAAATACCAGGCTGATCAGACCCGACTTTTTTCAACTGTTCAATGTGGGGAAGCGGATTATTTTCCATCGGAAGAGAGCTCTGATTCTGATTCAACATATCATCCAGTTCTTCCAGACTCTGATTGCTCTCATCCTTTGTCTGTTCCCCGGTAATTTCCTGCTGTTCCCACTTTTCTGCCAGAGCCCCCAATCCTTGAATAATCGAAATCCCATACAGATCTTCCATATATTTGACAGCGCCTTCCCGAAATGCCTGTCCGTTTTGATCTGTGAGAAATTGAATCCCTTCTACTTCCGGCCAGATTCCTGACGCTCCATAATAGTGCATTCTGTCGATCAGCTGTTTCTCTGAGAAATTACCGGTTTCATAACTTCCCTCCACCGCAAAGATTCCATACTCTTCCAATAATTCTTTCTGATATTCTCCAAATACCGAATACACCGCACGATCCATATCCAGCCTTGCCTGATTTTTCTCTGCCTGAACGGATGCACTTTCCAGAATTGCTGTTACAAATGAGATCATCAGTACAAATATCAGGCTTAAAAATGCTGTGATCTCCCCTTTTTCCACGTTAGATTCCCGCACTTTCACTTGTGATTCTTTTCGAAAATATCGTTTGACCCATGTGTGGCTCAGCATGTGTTTTTAAAATATCAAGACGAGCGCAATGATCACCACCATAAATCTAGCCCCATCTCTGGAAACCGCATGGATACTGGGTCGTAACCACAGCCTCCTGCATGCACCTTGGTCATTTTATCTATTAAATAAAGAAATACGGCAACCTTAATTTCCCAATCAAGCCACCGTATTGTCCATAATTTTCTATTTTATTTTTATATGTTTATTTCTTTTCTAGCTGCAATTTTAATCTTTCAATCTCTTTTAAAAGTTCTTCATTTTGTAATGTTAATTTTATATTTTCCTTCTTAAGCTTGGTAACTGCAATCTTCAATGTATTTAACTTTTCTTCCATAACTTTATCAACAATAATCTGCTTCGGATTATAACACGCACCTTGTTCCCTATATGCCTTATCTAGTGCTGTCCTAACTTCTATATTTCTGTAAAAAAGTGTTTTAGAAAATCCTGTTTTTCTTATCAGTGCAGCCATTGTCACTTTTTCTTTTCTATCCAGCATATTTTGAATTTCTTGCTTTGCAATCTCAGCTTTAACCTTACTTTTTTCTTGACTAATAGCGACTATTTTGTCGTATTTCATTTTCTCTTTTCTCCTTTCCTAAAATCCCACACACCTCTCTCAACCTTTGATTCTCCTCAAGCAACTTCCTCTTCTCTAACTCCAGCTGTAAAATTTGTTTTTGTTGTTTTATCATCTTTTCTTCTATCTCTTGTTGAGTACACATCGAAGTAAGGTTATTTTTATAACACTGATTCTGCTTTCGAATTGCTTCATACAAAATTTCACGAACAAGTTTATTTTTGTAAAAGAATGAATTTGAAAATCCAGTATATCTTTGTAATGCTGCTACCGTAACTCTTTCACCATTTTCTATCATTCTTTCAATCTCTTTTTCCACGATACGGGCATTTTGCTTACCAATTTTCTGATTCATTTCAACTACTTTATCGTATTTCATGCCGTCCATCCTCACTTATATTTCTTTCTGAAGATTCCGGTTGATTACTTGTAGTTCTTGATTTTCAACTCTCAGTTTCACCATTTCCAAATTAAGTTTTCGCAATTTTTGTTGCAAATCTTCGATTTCCATCACGCTGTCAAAGTTTATTTTTAACATACGCTGTTGCCTGTATCTAGCATCATCAAGTGACTTTCTAATGTCTTTATTCACATAAAAATTTGCTCTTGATAATTTTGTTCTCTTGGCAAGCTCGGCAACGGTAATCCATTCCCCTTCTCTCAGCATTTCCTCTATTGCCCTAAGTGCCACTTCCGTATTCTGTCTTGATCTTTCTTTACTTATCTCTACAATCTTATCGTACTTCATATCAGATACCTTTTCCTTTAATTATAATTTTTTCAGCATGGAAAGCTCTTTCTTTTTAATCCTGCTTTTTAGTTTCTCCACTTGAACCTTAAGTTCCTCTATCTGACCTCGCAATTCCTCGTTTTCCTGAGACAAACTTCGGTTTCTGACCTTATATTCCATGATATCCATCTGCAGTGCCTCGGTGTTGTCATTCTTTGAATCTTTACTCTCACTCCAAATTCTTCGACATGATACATTGGGCGATTGCACGGCTGCATCCAACCTGCTTCTCACTTCTGGATTTTTATAAAAGAACCCTCTTGATAAGCCAGTTTTTTTCACCAGCAGAGTTACCGATGGATATTCCCCCCTTTCTATCAACTGTTCTATAGCCATCGTGGCCAGCTTAATTTTCTGCTCACTTTCGATCCGATTCACGGCTATCATCTTTTCATAATTCATATCCATCCCATCCTTTTATTATGTCCATTAATATAAGGTCCATTTTTTCTCTGGTTTTTCTCGTTTCATCAGCCATAACTTTATTCCCGATTCTCCGGTAGTGGTGGACACTCTGTAATGTTTTATGTCCAAGTAGTCTTGCTATCATCCAATCCTCGATATGAAGCTCGGTCAATTTTTTCCCATAACAGTGTCTAAAAATATGTGTCCCGAATTTCAGCAGTTCCCCATTATCATCCCGTATATCTTTCTGCCGGATCATCCTCATAACTTGTGCCTGGATCATTCCATATTGATATGGTTTCGTGGGATCATCTTTTTTTACAAAAACATATTCTGTTTCCCCGTAACGCTCTTTGGTATATTCCATGGCTTTTAAAATCAAGCGCCCCACCTCATTACTAACTGCCTTTTCATAAGTAATGGATTTCACTTGATCAATCCGGACAAAATATCTCCCTTCTTTCTCTCTAAGACAATCCATTCTTAAAGTAAGCGTATCGGAAATGCGTGTTCCCAAAAGCTGGTGAACGATCAATGCCCTGGCTATCTGCTCGTCCATATTAAAAATGTGGGAATTCAATCGCTTAATTGTAGCATCTGAATAAAATTTAAACTGATATCGTGGTGTACTTGGAAAATCATTATTTAAGAAAAGTTGCAGAAGATGCCTTCTCTCATATATATTCCCCACATCTTCAATCACACGTTTTAAGCCATACAGATCGGAACGATAGTTCTTTCTTTCGGTTGTCTCCGTCTGTAAGTATATCAAATAGTCTTCAATATCTTCTCGACTCAATTCCTGTAATGATTCCAGCTCTGGCTTTCTTACATTTAAAAAGCGGCTAAATCTCTTTACTGCAGTCATCTCTGAATGTATTGTGCCAAGTGCGGAATATTTTAAATGTAAGAATATGGTTCTTTTTACCTCTTCTCTGATATCCGGCTGTAAAATATCGGTGAAGTTAAGGGTCTTCACATTTTTTATGGGATTTCTTCTGATTGGAAATTCAAATTTCTCCAACTCCCATATATCTTTTTCCTGTTCTTCCCGTTCATCTTTCACTTCAGCAAATTTTAGAATCTGACGCAGTTTTCTTTCCAATGCTGGTGTTTCTCTGGCTGTTATATCGTAAGCAGCCCGGTATTTCATGCTGGACAAGGCCAATCCCTTTTCTAACATCCACCCCTTTAAAATTCTGACCGTCTTTTCTGGATCAGCATTCTGCAATACTGTTATATTCTTCTCTATCAAAAACTTCCGTATATTGTTATAGGTGGTTAGTTCAGTAGCAAGGCTCGATAATGCTAAAGTCTTCCCCCGTTCCCATATAAAGGCTTCTAAGATTTCTTTCACTTCCTTAGATGGTAGCCCTTCCAGATCAAAATAACGGATCTTACATATTCTCATAGAATTTCTTTGTTCTTCTGAGGCATGCTTATAGCTTTCCATTTCGTAAATATGTATCCTATCCTTTTTCATGTCTATATCTCCGCTTCTTTGGTGTGATTGTCAAAGCAATATTATTTTCTGGTTTATCAAAGTAATTGTCATTTGCTTTTTCAATCTTCTTAGGCATATAGTCCACATACTGTTTAGTCATTTCTTCTGCTACATGTCCAAGGTAATCACGAATTGTTTGTATCGGTACACCATCATCATAAAATTGGGTTGCCAGCGTATGTCTGTAATCATGTGTTTTAAATACATACTCACAATCTGCTATTTTGTGTTTTTTACATTGCGTTCGAAAACGTTTTACAAATGAACCTATTCTATATGCTCCTCCCTGTTCAGCTTGAAAAACATAATCGTTTGCATGAATATGATTTTTCTTTATGTATTGTTGCATAACCTCATACAGCATAAATGGAACAGGAATCATTTTATCTGCCTTCATTTTGATCTGATACACTTTGATCCAGGCATCCTCTCCATCCCAGTAGTATGCATCTCCTTTTAGCGTACATACTTCGCTGATCCTTAACCCTGTTGCCCATAGATGCAGGAAGATCAACCGCAATTCTTCTGGAAATAAATTCAGTTTGTGAAGTATTTCCATATAAATATCTTCATCAACGCTCCTGTCATGATGTATAGGATATACTTTCTGCTCATAGTACTCCGGGTGAAACGGAATTGCCTTAATATGTTTTTTTATCTTTAGGTACTCATAGAATTTTGTGATATCCAGTATCTGCCGGTTCACAGTTTCTGCTTGAATTTCTTGTTGCTGGATTTCCTTAAAATATGCACCTATCTGTTTTTCAGTTACATCAAGAGCACATACGTCAGGCCCTAAATACTTTAGAAATTTTTTCACATAGTTTTGCTGGCTTCGAATATTTCCAATGGTCAGACCTGTGATTCCTATCTGATATCTTGCATATTCCTGTAGCAGCTTTCTATTGTTTAAATTTTCTACTTGGTAAAAAGATAACCTATTCACCGGATTACATGGATTCACTCTTTCTGGCGCAAGGTGGAATCTTTCCATGTACCATACATTTGCATGCCAGTGGATCTGCTTTCCACTCATAAAGAGAATTTTTCGACTGTTATCCACAATCTGCATGGAGTTTTTATAGTTAACCACCTTCTGCTTTACTATCTCTTCTAATTTTTCAATCTCTTCCTGTTCTATGGTTTCTATATCTACTATCCCTTGCTTGATGCAATATTGATACATCCACTGCATAGGAAGCAGGAATCGTACTCTCCGATCCTTTGGATCCTTTACATTCTCAAGAATATGTATGAGTAGTTGAAAAATCTGCTGTTTCATCTTTTCTGAAGCCTTGACACTAAAGTCCCATACCAATTCTGTCTTATCACGTACCTTATCAAATTCCATAGCCAGTTTCTGATCTGGCAGATATGGCAGGAAAAGGATCTGCTGTTCGTATTTCAAATAAAATTTTTTTATGTTTGCAAATTGTTTCATTTCCTGTCTGATATGATATTGCTTGATTCGATCCAATGTCTTTAAATACCGAAGTACCTGTTCTGGCTTCTTTTCCTTCATAAGATACTGTTCATATTTTTCTCGGATAGAATAATCGATTTCTCGGATATGGTGTATCCCTTCCCGAATAAGAAAATTTTTGATATTACCCGTCAATGGCATTTCGATGCCTTCGCACTGCCGAATTTCTTCCAGTAGATCACCATATTCTTGTTCGATCCAGTATGCTTTTTTGTTTCTGAGAAATGATGTCATACTATTTGCTGCCCTGATCGTACAGTCCCTGTCCTCAAGCAGAAACCTTTTATAATTTCGAACATCATTTTCTTCTACTAATATCACATTATAAATTCCTAACTGCATCAGATATTCTTCTGCATATCTCCATGACTTGTCTTGTACTGGTTCTCCCTCTATAAGCTGTTCATGCAAATAGGCCAATTCCGTTTGATGCTCAGTATCTAGTAATCTGATTGCAGGCACATAACCGCCTCCTCCTATAACAGATGATCAACTCCATACAGGGATTGGTGCTGGCTGTAAAATGCATCACTTGCTTCCATCAGTTCTTCCTCTGTTATATTCAAATATTTCATAGTTGTTTCAATGTGTCGATGACCAAGTGCCTGACTGATAAGTTCTAGTTTCCACCCTGCCTTTCTCCTGGTATTTGCGAAATAATGTCGCAGCATATGTGGTGTCACTTTAATTCCGGTCTTTTTTTCAAGACGCTCCATCAAACTCCGTACACCGCTGTCCTGCATTGGTTTCCCTGCATATTTTCCAGACACATTGACCAGAAGATACTCTTGTTGAAAGATCAGGTCCTTATATTCTTCCAGATAAAACTTTAAGATTTCGAATGTCGCATCACTGACTTTTGCCTTTCGGAATTCTGCATTCTTGGCACGTGCATCATTTTCATTATCTTCTCTAAAATTTACATAGATCAGATGGTTTTCATAATCAATATCTGTTGCATAGCGATTGCCCAAAATTTCTCCGATTCGGAAACCTGTTTCTGCTAATAATAAAAGCAGAACTTGATCGCGGCAATTTGCACATGCCTTTAGTAAAATAACGATCTTGTCCTGCTCTATAGTTCTTCCTATATGTCCTGTTTCCTTTAAGTATCCGTGAAAACTTCTCCGATTCAATATCTTTCGAATTCCTACAGAATTTCTTACAATGTATTGTGCATCAGATAATACTTTTAAACTTTGCTCGCAACCTTCCTGCTGTTCAGCAAAATTGTACAATCGAAACACTTCCTTGAGATATGCATTGCAAGTTTCATTGTATGGCTTTTTCGTGTACTCATCTTTGCTATGCATCCCAGCCTTTAACCATATAAGAAAATCTGTAAAATGTTCCTGTTGCTTTTCGTATTTCATATTCCATACATCTTCCATCGTTAGTTGATTCTCAGACAGATAGTTTAAGTAATATGAAATCACAAGAGCGCTTCTCTTGATGGTGTTTGGCGAACCTTTCGCCCTCATTTTATGCATTAGATATTGGGAAGGAAGAAGAACGATTTCTTGGCTGACTTCTTCCCGTATAAAATAGTATTTCTTAGATTTTTCTGTCTGCATATCCACTATGAAATGTTCCATTTCTTCACTTCCTTTCCTCTAACGCTATACACAGTATACCCACTCTATGCTATGAAAGCTATTCACAAATACCAACAATTCCGAAAGGTTTCTCCTAAAATACTCACTACATTTTTCTCTATTTTCTTTGGAAAACTTAGCACTACCAACAATTTCTCTACAATCTGTTACATATAGTATTCGATTCGTTTTCGGTTCCGAATAAAATTTTCTACATCTGCCATTCTGTCTGTAATCTGACATACTGGAAGTGCATCAATTACCTCTTTGTGGTATTTCCCTCCTCTTCCTGCTCTGGAATCTAATATAGACACTACACAAGTATCTGTTTCCGTCCGGATTGCTCGTCCAAATCCCTGGCGCAGTTTGATCTGCATATCCGGCACTATGATTTTCTGAATATATTCCTTTAAAGTCTGATATCGTTCTCTTTCTGCTTCCCTCACAGGATCGGGTACCGCAAATGGCAAACGGACAATAATCAAAGAAGATACTACATCTCCTGGAAAGTCCACGCCTTCCCAGCAGGAACCAGCTGCAAAAAGCACACAATTTTTCTGTGCCTTAAATTCACGGATCACTGACTGGGAATCTTTCCATACCTTCAACAACGGAAATGGGAGATTCCCTCTCAATTCTCTGTATACATTCCCCATCATAGAATAAGAGGTAAACAGTACAAGAGTATGTCCAAATGTGGAACATACCAGCTTTCGGATCTGCTCAGACAAGAAACGGATTTCTCCATGATAGCTATCATACACTTTTCTCTTCCGTCTTGGCATGTATAGTAAACAATTTTCATCATAATCGAACGGTGAATCAGCCTGATATTCACGTACTCTTCCGACATCTTCGAGTCCGTTCAGTTGCTCTGACCTTTGAAAACTCTCCCCTGCTTTTAAGGTGCCAGATGTAAGAATGGCTGGAAAGCCACGCTCCCAAATATCTGCCTTTATCAAACTTTCTGTTTTTCGATGAACAGTGCAAAACACTGGCAGTCCCTTTGATGTATACTCTAAAAACAATATATTGTTCCGGTCCACATTTAAAAACTGTAACAGGACTTCCCTGCTCTCTTCCAGCCGGTTCTTTGTCCATCTGGATAAATTCCCGATCAACAGATCTTCCGCCCGCTGCAACCAGCGGATGCTGTTTCTTAATGCCTGTCTGGACTCCCTGTTGAGAACAAAGCGAAAACGTGCCTGTTCTTCTAACACTCCCTGTGGTCTTGGCAGACTTTCAAAGAGCTGTGAAAATGCTTCCCGAAGTTTTGCCGCAATATGGGTATAATGTTCCCCTTCTAAAAGACTGCAGATTTCCATAAAATCTTCCGGTCCGAAAGACTTTCCATACATCTGCCTTGCTGCTTCTGGAAATTTATGTGCTTCATCAATGATCAGTGCCTGATAATTTCTTAATAAAGGACGGAAATCATTGGCTCTGTGAAGTGTATCTGCCAGTAGATAATTATGATTACAGATCTGGATAAATACTTTTTCATCTGTAGCTTCTTTTAAATATTTTTGATAACGACAGTACGTTCTCATCTCACAAGTTTCCGGGCAGTATTTGGGGACGCATACCATCCTGCGGTCAAACCCACTCAGATGCTGTACGGAGTCCATGTCATATTGTTCTCTTAATGCATATAAAGCTTCTCTCTGCAGTGGATTTTTTGCTTTTCTTCGTACTGCATCCAACCGAAGCTCCAACCGATTGTCACATACAAAATGTTCTTTCCCTTTTCGGATGACTGCTTGGATAGGGGCAGATATGATTCCTTTCTTCAATAAAACCTGTGATAAAAAAGGTATATATTCTCTTTGGATGGCTTCCTGCAATGCAATGCTTGAGGTTGAGATCACAATAGGCTGACTCTGACCGCACATAGAAAAATATCCAGATAACAATTGACTGTATTTTCGAAAAAGAATGCACGCTACCAGGTATGCATAAGTCTTTCCTACCCCTACTGCTGCATCGCATAATGCAATCTTGTTTCCACACAGGCTGGAAAGCATTTGATGGCAAAGTGTGATCTGTTCTTCCCGAACTTTCATTCCTGCTTGTGGAAGTATTTCTCTGAATATCTCTTCCACCTCTTCGTGTGCCATTCTCCGATATTCGTTCCGATGCATCTTTCCACCCTCTTATCTTTATATTTGTGTTAATATCACATCAATACAGCCAGAGATTTGGTTACTCTGGCTGCATGTATCTGATATCAACAGCACACTTCGATTGATTTTCTTTTGTTGTTGGATATCGTATTTGTCCTCTCACTTCCCCGATATCAAATGGGCACATTATAGCCGGATGTCTGGCAAAACATCCGCACAGATATTCCAAACGTCTTACTGATTACAACGTAAGGTTTATCTATCCCTGCATTCGGATCTTTTGGTGTATCATTATCATCCACCCGGACTCATGGCGTCACATTCCTGCCTGGATGCTTACAGAATAAAAGGGGCGCTCTTATATAAAACGATGATCACTGATGCCGTCCGTTGTAGTGAATACTGAACCATCCTTTTATATCGTCATGGCGTTTCTTTCTGCTACGCTCCGCCGGATGGGAAAGTTTCTATAATGCGGATATCCAATTATCAAGGAACAGAGGAGGGGAAGGCACTAAGTACCTTCCCGAAAATGTATAGGAAAAATTCCTACTTAGGAGAGAACTTACCTCTCCTACTTACTAGCCAACTTCCACAACAAAATATGACGCTAAAAAAAATATTTTTTTAATTTTTTCTCAAGCGTTTCATTCGTGCAGAAACTGTATTCGCTTTCATTCCAAGCAATTTCCCTATTTCCTCTGTACCATAACCAAACGTTTTTAAAAGAATAATATACAATGTTACTTGATCCAACTTCTGCAGTTCTTTTCTTAGTTTATTGTCATCTAAAGACTTTATGAAGTCTTGCACGTTAACAGGCTGTTGAATTTCCCACTTTCCGGAAGCATCTTCAGTTCTCTCTATAAAATCTGTATCAGGCATTTGATGATTTTTGTAGTTACGTTCTTGTTTAAAACAATTCCAGTCATAATCACGAAGTTCTGCAATAACCTCTTCTGAGACGCCTAGTTCACGTAATTTTTTCTCTTCTTGTTCCTTCCATACTTTCCATTTATATTCTTCTTTTGCTTTGTTATATGCCATATCATTTTTCCTCCGATTTGAATTTTCGAAAATCAAATCGGAAGTGGTGGGCTTCTATTTCTTGGATTACTCCAATAGAAAAAGACGCACTGCAGATTTTCTATCCACAGTAACGTCTTTCTTTTTTGACAATTATATTTATAAGTATATGAAATATGGTATGAGACACCATATTTAAAACCGCATTTTTTTCTATCTGCTGTTACGCTTTTTTTAACGTTTTCTTATGACTGAATCTTCTCCTATTGCCTAATATTGCACATCAATCCCTTATTATAAATTATGTGCCTCTATCCCATTTTCTTTTTTAATATTGCTTAATACACCACATCAAATATTGTTCACTACTATTTTCACTTTTCCAATGTTGCATAATACACTAGATTTCATGGAGGTGAATAGTACACATGGCGCAGATTGATAGTCGTTTAGGTGATATGATTCGTAGCTACCGTGAAAAACTTGGTTTAACGCAAGAAGAAATGGCTGAAAGACTTCAAGTTAATCTTACACATTATGGAAATATTGAGCGTGCCGCATGCAATCCAAGCTTTTCTCTTTTTCTTCGGATTGCCAAAGAATTAAATCTTTCCGTAGATGCTTATCTATATTCTACAAGAGATGATACTGCCGCTGAGATTACACGTTTACTCTCAAAATGTTCCAAGCGCGAATGTCAGATTATCTTAGAAAATATCCTTACCCTTCTTAAGAATCGGGATGAATGCACGTAAATTGATGTTACAGAGTGATTCTGTTTTTATTCCAAATTTTATCTAGCTTTTTTCTAGTTTTAACATTAGCAAAGCGGTCCATGCACATGCATGAACCGCTTGATCATTTCCATTGCTTGATTTTTTCCAACATGTTGGAGGGAACTTTCAATATTCCGCTTCCGGATAGTAAAAGCAGCATATCCACCATTCCCTGCAGATAAGCTTGTTGGTTTTCTTCTTCCGCACATTCTTCTGTTAAGCCAACATATTTCCCGATAATACGTTTCTGTTCTTCTGTCACCTCAGAAACTGTCTGTTCATAAATTGGCCGATACGAAAATTTTTCTTTCACAGCTTTTTGATACTCTGGTAATTGTAACTGTGAAAGTCTTCCAGTATCCTCACATCGAAGTTCCTTTAAAAACTGTGCAGTTTTTTCCCATACTCGCTCATCCATGCTTCCCTCTTCCTTTCATCGTATCAAATCTTTTTTTCTTTTGTTCTATTATTCCCCTATTTTCACTCCGAACCACATAATAATTGCTTTATATTATTCTACTTTGTATGTTGTATAAAATAATTTTTTTAAAACTTCATCTTTAGAAGTATATTACCATTCCATTTCGCTAGAATCAATAATGTAACTTCATCTTTAGAAACGTTGAGGATATTATGAAAATATATTGGAATGGTGAACGAAAAACGTGATAGGATCTCGCGTTAAAGAATTAAGGAAAAAACAGAATATTTCCCAAAAGATTTTGGCAGCACGTCTTTCTCTTTCTGGGATTGATTTTACGGAATTGACAATTTTAAGAATTGAAAAAGGGACACGGTTTGTTCCAGATTATGAATTAAGTGTAATTGCTGATTATTTCCATGTAACTTCTGATTATCTGTTAGGCAGAACAAATAAAGAATAGGACAGGTACTCCGTATGTAGCGGGACCTGTCCTATTTCTTCGCAAATTTATACCCTATCCCTCGCACGGTTTGGATAAAAACGGGATTTCGGGGATCTAGTTCTATTTTCTTTCGTATATGACCTATATGTGCGGTAACATTTCCTTCATCACAGAAATATTCTTTTCCCCATACAGTTTCATATATCTGTCGATGAGTAAATATAAGCTGTTCGTCGTTCATCTTCGACAGTTCTTTGTCCCGGACAATCACATTGCCAGAAGTAGGGGTGTCCAGCCCGCCCATCATGTGAAGCAGGGTAGACTTGCCGCTGCCGGAGGTTCCCACAAC
>ENA-OQBV01000788-OQBV01000788.1-human-gut-metagenome-genome-assembly--contig:-NODE-788-length-17396-cov-2.883664_pt1 | contig 17396 bp, 18 predicted proteins | sample MGYA00242750_ERZ504559 | MGnify/ENA primary metagenome ERZ504559 (study PRJEB26092, sample SAMD00036230) | human gut metagenome | host: Homo sapiens | study: EMG produced TPA metagenomics assembly of... | reverse complement strand
ATCAGTTCCCAGAGACCTATGGCCTATCCTAAGCTCCTGACGGTACTTGATTGGGGCCCATGACGGTCCAAGCGGGCCGCACCGCGTTTTTTCCTTTCCCAAGGGAATAAGTCTCATTGTTCCTCTTGGTGTTGCTTTTTGGCGTCCACACAGAAAGCGGTGCGATTTATACCGAACTATCGACAAAGGAGGATCTCATCATGAATCTTGAGGCTGGTCAATTATTTGTATTCAAGGACCTTGTCCCGACAGAAGCGGGAAAGATTGTCAATCGTGACGTTGTTTCGTCGCCCCATATGAAACTGGCCCTCATGGGCTTTGGTGAAGGGACGGGCCTTACGGAACACGCGGCTCCCGGAAAGGCCCTTGTCATGGCCCTTGAAGGGAAAGCTGTCATCACCTATGAAGGAACGGACCATCTCATTTCTGCTGGTGAAAGCTTCGTTTTTGATAAAGGCGGCCGTCATGCGGTTACGGCACAGGGCCCTTTCAAGATGGCGCTGTTATTGGTGCTTGATTGAGAAAGCCTTTCGCCTTGCAGTGAGGAGGCGGTGCCGCTGTCATGAGCATGACCGGCATAGGCGGCCCGCTCATGACGGGAAACTCGTCCTGTGTGGGTTTCTTCAAAATGCAAAACACGGCCCAAGGAGTGCATGAATCGCGCTCCTTGGGCCGTGTTTTGCATTTTTTTATGGATTCGGTCTGGCGTGGCCGAGGGGCAGCCTTATTCCGCTTGCTCTGCGTCCCTGCCTTCTACCTGGGTCACAAGTTCCCTTAGTTTTTCGAGCCGCTTTCGTGTCACAGGGTGATCGGACCATAGGCGGCCAAAAAATCCGGAGTCGTCAGCACCGCCGCCCGATATGTCAAAGAGGGCGTTATGGAACTCGACGCCGTAGCCGATTTCAAAGGCGTACCTGTCGGCGGCATATTCGTCCTGCCTTGCTTTGACAAGCCGGAGCAGGTGGAGCGGGAAATTTATGGTAAAGCTCAAGGCCTGGATCCACAAGTTGCAGAAAAAGACCATGAGGGAAATGAGTAGGCCCAAGATGGGGATGATGAGAAAGATGCGGAGCATAAAGACGATGGCCCGGTAGATGCCACTGACGAAGGTAATGGGAAGATTCATGCCGTAGCTTAAGAGCAGCCACTGCGTATGGTGATAATGGAGGTGACCCAATTCATGGGCGAGAACACCGCTCACCTCGTCCATGGGAAGCTGGTCAAGGAGCCCCTTAAAGACGACGATATGATGGTCGCCAAAAGCATAGGCGTTGAGCTCCGCCGTGTCTTGGATATAGAGCGTAAAGTCACTGCGCCGAAGGCCCGCTTTTTGGAGCACTGGGTCAAGGCAGGCTTCGATGTAGGCAAGATCATCGCCTTTGGCTCTGCGCGCGCCGTTTACATGGAGAAGGATGGACTGGAAAAAGGAAAAACGGCTCAAAAGGGCAGGAATGATGAGGCAGAGGGCAAGAAGCAAGGTCACATCCTGACTGGTGAGGCCACCTGTGTGCAGGGGGCGGAACCATGTGGAGGGCGTAAAAATGACAAGAGCCTGGATAATGAAATATAGATGCACGACGAGCATGACGTAGTCGATGGCAAACTGGATCAGGAAGAGGAGAAAACTGATCATGAAGGAACCCACTCCTATCGTGATGGATTTTTCCCATTATAGCATAGAAAGAGGGACCTTTTATCCTCTCGGAACCATTTTGCTTTTCTTTCGGGAATGTTCGTTTTAAAAAGACAAAATCAAGCTATGTTGTAAGTAAGTTTACAAAATACTATCGGATAGAGAAAATATAAAATATTTTGTTGACACATTTCAATTCTGTGGTATACTTGCGTCAATACAATTTTTACAAGCAAAAGGTAATGATCAGGAATAGCATGAACGATGAAGCTAAGAGAGCTGCCGGGTGATGCGAGGCAGTGCGGATAGGGCATGCTTCTCACCTGTAAACTCCTTATCTGAAGGGCCGCGTCCCCTAGGGTAAGGCGCTATGGATGCGTTATAAGGCCAAGAGTACAATGGTAGGGTGGTACCGCGAACCAACGCCCCTGCTGGAGAAAATCCAGCAGGGGTTATTTTTATGTTGTAACTATGGATACAGTATACAGCGGCCTTGCCAGTGTGGAACAAGGAGGAAAACGATGAAAACGAGGAAGATGATGAAAGTAATGACGGCAGCCTGTCTGGCGGTCCTGATGACAGCCTTTGCGGGGTGCGGCAAAAAGGAAGCAGCCACAAGCGGTCAAGGCGGCAAGATCGAGTACAAGCTTGCCTATCATCTGCCAGCGGACCATCCCCTGGCAAAGGGTGTCGAATCCTTTATCCAGAAGGTGAAGGAAAAGACCCATGGCGAGGTGACGATTACGGCCTATCCGGCAGGGCAGCTCTATAACGACAAGAGCATGAACGATGCCATCATGACAGGCGGTGTCGATATGGGCCTTAATACGGTGGGTCGCTGGGCGACGGTGGTGCCTGCTATGGAAGTCTTTGATGTGCCCTTTGTATTTCCTAGCTACGAAAAAATCGATCAGGCCATCGATGGAGGCATGGGCAGGACCCTTGCTGATGAACTGGCGAAAAAGCATGTCAAGGTCGTCTATTGGGCGGACTACGGTTTCGTCCAGTTTGCCAATAACAAGAAGCCTATCCAAAAGCCTCAAGATTTTGAGGGCCTGAAGATCCGTGGTTACAGCGAAATTGCGTCGGAAACCATCAAGGCCCTCGGCGCATCGCCCGTGACCATGGGTTCTGCAGAAGTCTATATGGCTATGCAGCGCGGCACCATTGATGGACAAAGTTCCGGCACGAGCGCCATGCGGGACCGCAAAATCTACGAAGTGGCCAAGTATCTCACCGTGACGAACCATGCATCGCCGGAATTCATTCTCGCCATGAACGACCGCTCCTTTGCCAAGATGAGTAAGGAGCAGCAGGATGCCTTTATGGAAGCGGCGAAGGAAGTGCAGGAAGAGACCCGAAAAAATGCGAAGGCCATGGATGAAAAGGGCCTGGCGGATCTCAAGGCCAAAGGCATGGAAATCTACGTAGTCCCTGAAGATGAACTGATTGCTTGGCGCAAGGCGACAAAGTCCGTTTGGGATACGTTCCTGAAGCATACGGGTTCGATTGGCAAAACGGTCCTTGATATGGCCGTAAAAGTCTAAGGAAGGGAGGGGCGAAGTCCATGCAATCTATCTTTGCTGTCTATAACAGGATCCTTGAAAAAGTGACAAATTTTACGGCCGTCCTTGCGGGCATCCTGCTCTTTGTCCCTGTTTTCTCGATTTTTTATGAAGTCGTATCTCGCGGGCTTTTCAATGAACCGACGGAATGGGCCACGGAGCTATCTACCTACTGCGTCCTCATGGCGGGATTTTTAGGCATGGGGGAAGCTATGGCCCGGGGTCGCCATATCCATGTTGATATGATGATTTCCCATTTGCCTCAAAAGACAAATGAAGTCCTGCGCATGGCCGTCTCTATCATCTGCATGATTTTTACAGTCATTTTTCTGCTATACATCGGCCCAAATGGTCTATACATCCTATGACCTTGACATGGTGGCGGCAAGTACGCTGCGCATGCCCTTGTGGATTCCCCAGCTGTCCATGCCCATTGGGATCGGGGGTCCTGTTCCTGCAGTTTGTCCGCCTCTTTGGCGAATCCGTTCTGGCCTACCGTAACGAGAAAGGAGGAAAGGCCGCATGATTGTCATCTTTACCTTTGCCTTACTGGTGCTTCTTGCCATTGGCGTTCCTGTGGCCTTTTTCCTTGGGTGCGTCGGGTCTTTTCGGCATGGTGCTTTTTATGCCCGGTGACGGCGCCCTGGAGCAAAATTCCCATCCTGGCCTATAAGGCTCTCGATGATTTTGTCCTCTGCGCCGTGCCGCTTTACATCCTCATGAGCGCCATTTTGCTCAGGAAGGTCGGGAGACCTTTTTGACCTGGGCAATAAGTGGCTGCGGCATCTGCCCGGCGGCCTTGGCATTGCGACGATTGTCGCCTGCGGCATCTTTGCCGCGATTACAGGTTCCAGTCGTGGCCTGCGCGGTCACAGTCGGAGCCATTGCCATTCCGGAAATGCTGAACGGGCTATGACCGGTCCGTTGTACTGGCGCCGTGGCCGGCGGCGGAACGCTGGGTATCCTCATTCCGCCGTCCATTCCCATGATCCTTTATGGGTCCATTACGGGTGAATCCATTGGCCAGCTTTTTATGAGTGGTGTCCTTCCCGGCGTGCTCATGACGGTCTTTTTCATTTTTATCGTCGTCTACCGCTCCCGTCATTTAAAGCTTGAAAAAAAGGCGCCCCTTTCCGAACGCTTTGCTGCCCTGAAAGGGTCCATTTGGGGAATGCTCCTTCCTGTCATCGTTGTGGGCGGCATCTATACGGGGGCCTTTACGCCGACGGAAGCAGCCGCTGTCGGTACGGTCTATGCCCTTTTCATCACCTTTGTGATTTACCGAACCCTTTCCGTAAAGGACCTGCCGGGCATTCTCATGGAGACGGTGGGAACGTCGGCCATGATCTTTGCCATTATGATCGGTGCGTCCCTCTTTGGCTTTGTTCTCACCATTTTGCAGGTGCCCCAAGCCCTTACGATGATGGTTGCCGAAGTGGAAGTGAGCCGCTGGGTCTTTTTCATTCTGATCAATCTGCTCCTGCTCTTTTTGGGCTGCATCCTTGAAACCGTCTCCATTATCTTTATCACGGTGCCCATCTTATACCCCATCATCAAACAGTTGGGTTTTGATCCCATTTGGTTCAATGTCGTGATGCAGATCAACATGGAAATGGCCCTTATCACGCCGCCCGTAGGCATGAACCTTTTTGTCCTCAAAGGCGTCAGTCCCGAGAGCCGCATGGAAGACATCATCCGCGGCGTCATTCCCTATATCGGTGTCATGGCGGTAGAAATCCTCTTCCTCTGCTTTGTTCCAGAACTTGCTACGTGGCTTCCAAGTGTCGTTAAATAATAGGCGCTGCCTTTTCTTCCGTGATATAATAAGAGGGAAAGAACAAGCACTCACAGAGGGGGAGAGATGGTCATGCTGTCATTTGAAAAGGAACGGAACCGCAAAGTAGCGGAAAAAGTGCTCAAGGGACTCCAAAGCCGCAATATGGAAGGCTATTTTGTAGAAACAAAGGACGAAGCCCTAGGCCTTGCTTTGGACCTGATTCCCAAAGGTTCAAGCGTCAGCTGGGGCGGGACCTATTCCATTGAGGAAATCGGACTCAAGGAAGCCCTGATCCAGGGGCAGTACACGGTTTATAACCGGGATACGAAAAAGACGCCCGAAGAAAAGCGGGAGATGATGCTGAAAGCCCACAGCTGCGATACCTTTCTATCAAGTACGAATGCCATTACGGAAGATGGCGTCCTTGTGAACCTTGACGGGAATTCGAACCGCGTTTCCTGCATTGCCTACGGTCCGAAGCAGGTCCTTATGATTGTCGGTATGAACAAGGTGACAAAGGATGTGGAACATGCTGTCTATCGGGTCAGGAACGTTGCGGCCCCAATCAATGCCCAGCGCTTCCCAAATGGAAAGACTCCGTGCAAGGTGAATGGAGCCTGTGCCGACTGCAAGTCGCCTGATACCATTTGCTGCAATCTCCTTGTGACGCGCTTTTCCCAGGAAAAAGGCCGGATCAAGGTAATCTTGGTGAATGAGGCGCTTGGGTTTTAGGGCGGAGCATACATCGCTCCGATTCCCCATAAGGGTGTGCCCCCATTGTTTGCTTCCTGATCTTAACGAGGTAATGGAGGATGACGATACGTCATCTGAACCGAATTCGCAAAAAGCACTTGGAGAAAGACCGGAACGTCGGGCAAGAACCGCCCTCCTCATCCACCACCCACGCCCGCAAGCAAGCCTTTTGGTGGATACCCCGTCTTGGTAAGGCGGAACGGCTTTCGCCGTTTCCAAGGCGAAAAAACGAAGGGAAAAACGCAGAGCCAAAAGATCATAACGCAAAAGATTGTAAGGCAAAAACACGGAGGCAAAAGATTGTAAGAGAGCGGATCATCTTTTCAATATCTTGTTGTGTGGCAGCCGATCCCCTTCTTTTTCTTCGCAATTTCCCCTGAAATAATGTACAATGGTACTGACCATTGTCGTTTAAAGGAGCCAGTCATCATGACCATCCCGCCCTGTTTTTCTTTCTTGAAAAAAATTTCGCGTTTTCCCTGGCCCCTGCGCCAAGGAGCGCTCCTTTTTGCTTTTACGGCCTTTGTCATCCTACCCGGCACGGCAGAACCTAAAAAGGAGCTGCCGCCGCTCCTCAAGGTTCACGAGGCGGAAATCGCCATTGCCTTGTTGCAAAGGGAAGACCTTCCCCTGCACGATTCTTATGCACTGCAGCAGAAACTTCCTGCAAGGATTGCCGTCGTAACACAGGAAAGACCGGTACCGCCAAAGGAAGAGCCGCCGCAAAAGACGGTTACGGTCCTTACCATTTCCGCAGCAGGGGACTGCACCCTTGGAACGGATGAGTCCTTTGGCTATGAGGGGACGTTTCCCGCTTCCTATGACGCGGCCAATGGGGATGCATCGGTCTTTTTGAAGGGCGTAGCGTCAATCTTTGCCCATGATGATCTCACCCTTGTCAATATGGAGGGAGCCCTGACAGAAAGTACGGACCGGCAGGACAAGACCTTTGCTTTTAAAGGAAAGGCCGACTATGTGCGGGTTCTTACGGAAGGCAGCGTCGAAGCAGCGACCCTTGCAATAATCACAGCTATGACTATGGGAATGAAGGCTATTGGGATACGTTCGGCACCTTAGGAAAGGCTGGCGTCATGCCCTTTGGCTACGAAGAAAGCCCCGTCATGCTCATCAAGGGCATTCCCGTTGGCCTGATTGGTATCAACGACCTTACGGGCGGCGCGGAGACACAGCTCATTGCGGAACTGGAAAAGTGAAGCGAAAGGGCGCCCGTCTCATCATCTGCTATTTCCACTGGGGAACGGAGCTTGAGCCCTATGCCGACGAGAACCAGCGCGATCTTGCCCATCTTGCCATCGACCACGGCGCTCATTTGGTTCTGGGTGCCCATCCCCACATTGTGCAGGGAACGGAGACCTATAAAGGGCGGCGCATCATCTACAGTCTTGGAAATTTCTGCTTCGGCGGCAACAGCAATCCCCGTGACAAAGATGCCCTCATTTACCAGGAACGCTTTGCCTTTGAAGATGGGTACCTTCATGGTTCTGATGGCGGCACGCTCATTGCCTGCCGCATTTCCTCGACACCTTATTATAATGACTATCGGCCTGTTCTTTATGAGGGGGCCGAAAAGGAACGGGTCCTTCAAAAGATTGCGGACCGGTCCTAACGAAAAAGAAATGAAGTGATTGTATGGCACAAAGCCGCACTAAGGATATGACCCAAGGGTCCATCCTGCCTCTTATTGTAAAATTCAGTCTGCCTCTTCTCATGGGGAACCTCTTCCAACAGACCTATAATCTTGTCGATACGGCCATTGTGGGACAAACCTTGGGGGCTAAGGCCCTTGCCGCCGTAGGCTCGTCGACAAGCATCCAGTTCCTCGTCATGGGGTTTTGCATTGGCATGAGTCTGGGCTTTTCCATCCCTGTGGGACAGCGCTTTGGCGCCAAGGATTACAGCGGCATGCACCGCTATGAATATGCAGGTGGAATCCTTGCCGCCTTATTTGCTGGCCTTGTGACCCTCTTGACGACGGTTTTCTGCAATCACATTCTCCATCTCCTGCAGGTGCCGGAAGAAATCTTTCATGATGCATGGGTCTATCTCATCATCATCTTCTGTGAGATTCCCTTTACGGTCATGTATAATTATCTTGCTGGACTCATGCGGGCCATTGGCGACTCCAAGACGCCTTTTATCTATCTTGCCGTGGCGTCGATCCTTAATATTGGACTGGACTTTCTTTTTATCGTCAATGTTGGGATGGGGGTTGCCGGAGCGGCTTTGGCCACGGTCCTTTCTCAGGCCCTTTCGGCGCTCCTTTGCCTTTATGCGGTGGCGCGCCGTTACGATGTCCTTCATATCGAAGAAGAGGCCCGTCACTACGATTTCCTTGAAGGAAGAGACCTCATGGGCATCGGTATTCCCATGGGGCTGCAGTACTCCATTACGGCCATTGGCTCCATGGTCATGCAGAGCGCCAATAATTCCCTGGGAACGCAGTTTGTATCGGCCTTTACGGCAGGAACAAAGATCAAGCTCTTTCTTCTCGCACCTTTTGATGCCTTTGCCACGGCTGTTTCCACTTTTGTGGCCCAAAACTTCGGTGCCCGCCAGACGGACCGCATCCGCAAGGGCATTTACAAGGGCACCATCGTCAGCGTCCTTTACGGTGCGATTTTTGGTCTTTTTGCCATGATTTTGTGGGGCCGGGACCTGTGCCTGCTCTTTCTTGACGCGGCAAATACCGTCGAACTGGACCTTGCCGCCCTTTACCTGCGCCGCATGGGGTACTGTCTGTGGGTGCTGGGGATCTTGAATGTGTGCCGCATGAGCATCCAAGGCCTGGGCAATGCCCGCAAGGCCATGATGAGCGGGGTCCTTGAGATGATTGCCCGCACCGTCGTGTCCGTCCTTTTTGTTGGCTCCTTTGGCTATGATGCCATTACTTGGGCTGACCAGGCGGCGTGGTTTGCAGCGACTTTCTTTGTTGTGCCTATGGTCATCTATTCCATCCGCAATGTAGAGCAGCATTTTAAGGGGGCCCTGTCATGAGTGAAAAAACCATCCTTGTGAGTGCCTGTCTTTTGGGAACGCCCTGTCGCTATGACGGGAAAAGTAAGCCCCACCGGTTGGTCCAGGCCTTTTTGAAAGCCTCTCATGCCCGCGTCATTCCCATCTGTCCAGAAGTGATGGGCGGACTGTTGACGCCGCGCCCGCCGGCAGAAATCCAGCCTGATGGCCGCGTCAGGACCCAAAGCGGTCTTGATGTGACGGACGCTTATGATCAAGGGGCTGAAAAAGTCCTGCACCTTGCGCAAAAAAGAGGGCGCCGATCTTGTTATCCTCCAGGCAAAAAAGTCCCAGCTGCGGCGTTTCATCCCGCTACGATGGCTCCTTTACGAAAACCCTTGTAAAGGAGCCTGGCATTACGGCGCGCCTCTTAAAGGCCCATGGCCTCCAGCTTTTGGAGCCGCAGGATCTTGAAGGAAAGAATCTTTTTTGAAAGGAGAAAAATATGATGACCAACTATTGTGCTCACTGTGGCCGCATTCTTCCCGAAAAACGCCGCGTTCTGCCCAGCGTGCGGAAACACCTGTGATAGAGGCCGCCTCCAATCTCAGGAACCAAAGGAGCCAGAAACGTTTTTTGAGCGTTTCAAAGCCGACTATTGGGGAACAAAGGGACGGCTCTGCCGCAAGGCCTATCTCCTGCGCAGCCTTTCTGTTTTTGCTTTATCATTTCTTTTCGTAGCCCTTTATATGGCCGGGCAGTTTTATTTTGCCAAGACGCTGCAGGAAGCGAGCGGGCCTCTTTTTATTGTCCTTTTCATGATGGTAAACAGCCTCGTGATGATGGCTCTTTTCATCATGCCCCAGATGATCCTTCTCATGCTTGCCATTCGCCGTGCCCATGATTTAGGAAAATCAGGGGAGATCGTGGCGTTTATATGGGTTCCCTTTTATGGCCTTTATGTTGCCTTTATGCTTTGCGCCGAAAAGGGAACGGAAGGGGAGAACCGCTATGGACCGGATCCCCTTGCCGAAGAGGGCGTGCATTCGTGAAAAAACGGCTCTTGATCCTTTTTAGCTGCGCCCTGTTGCTGCCGAGCGCCTGCGGTTTTTCCGCACCGGGAAAAAAGGCGGAACGGCCGGCCATCATCCAAAAGTACGTGGCTCAATCACCCAAACGCAACACACTCATGAAAGCTTACAGCAAGCTTCACTATGGCCGGGAAATGACGGACATCAAACCCCGCGCCGTTGTCGTCCACTGGACGGCCAATGATTCCCAAGAGGGAACATACCAATTTTTTTACGCCGAGGAAAATCCAAGGCTTTCCTATGGCACGCTCAATGTGGGCGCCCAGTTTCTTGTGGGCCGGGATGGGGCCATTTGGCAGCTCATGCCGGAAACGGCCCTTGCCCGCCATGCCATTGGGCTCAATTGGTGCGCCATCGGCATTGAAAACGTGGGCGGCGCCAGGGGTAAAGAAGACCTTACGGAGGCCCAACTTAGGGCCAATATTGCTCTCATTTCCTATTTGAAGGATAAGTACCCGACCCTTACGACGGTCCTTGGTCATTATGAGCAGGATAAGGCGAAACAGACGGACCTTTGGCGCGAAGACGTGCCGAACTATTACCATGGAAAGATTGATCCCGGGCCTACCTTTATGAAGGGCTTGCGGGAGGCGCTTACAAAGAAAGGACTGAAATTTTTATGATGGATATGATGAAAAAAGGCGCGGCCCTTATGGGGGCGGCGCTCCTTACAGTCACCCTGTGGAGCACGCCTGTTATGGCGGCGGTAAATGTGCCGGCAAACCTTGCAGCTGTGTCAAAGACCGTCAAAGGTGCCGCACCCTACGGCGTCTATTTCTCCGACCTTAAAACGGGAAAGGGATATTACCGCAACAGCGTACAGACACCGGCAGCCAGTATGATCAAGGTCTTCATCCTTGTTGCCGCCTATGAGGATATTAGGGACGGGAAACTGAGCCTTACAGAGACGTTTACCCTAACGGATAAAAACGTTGTTGCTGGATCCGGCGTCCTTCAAGGAATGCCCAAGGGTACGACGGTCACGGTAAAAAAAGCCCTGGATGAAATGATCATCCACAGTGACAATACGGCGACAAACCTCATGATTGACCGCTTGGGCATGGACCGCGTCAACCGCTACCTTAAGGAGCACGGCTATAAGGATACGACGCTCCGCCGCAAGATGATGGATTTTGATGCCGCGAAAAAAGGCGCCGAAAACATGACCACCGTAAGGGACGTGGGGCTTCTTTTTAAGCGTCTTTATCAGGGAAAATGCGTAAGTAAGGACCTTGATGCCCAAATGCTTGCCATCTATAAGGCCCAGGTCGATACGGATATGCTTCCCGATAAGCTCCCCAAAGGCACGGTCGTAGCCCACAAGACGGGCGAGGTGCGCGACCTGCGCCACGATGGGGGCATCGTCTATACGGCAAAAGGCGACTATGTCCTCGTTGTATTTACGCGGGATTATACGCCGTATGCGTCGGTGGCGGATTTGTCGCGCCGGGTTTATGATGGGTATGTGAAGTGAGTTTTTTGCTCAGCCCAAAAATCGGGCGGATTTAATGAAGTACGTGAGACCATTGCTTGAAAAAGATTTTGTGGAAACAATGGCCTCATGGCCTATCGTACGATGGACCGTCCCACGTTTGGGGATCGCCTACGCCTGGGCGTCCTTTTTATTTTTACTCGGCGCAGAAATCGCGCCGATTCAATGCAGTTACTTGCCATCCTTGCTTGAGAAATGATTCTTTTGAGAGCAAGGAAGGCATGGCGATTCGCAAGAGATTACGTACCACAATTTCATGTTAAAGTCGCCCGAAAAATGGAGCCCTTGGGCGAGCCACTTCTTGGAATTTTTTCGGTTTTTTAGAGGAAACATGATTCGCCTGAAGCCCATATCGGCCCATCTGCGTTGTCAAAAAGACGCAGACTTCCTAGCAGCACAAAAATGCGTGTGCGGCTTCGTCAGCCTGCAGCTTTTTTCCTAGCATCTGAACCAATCTGAGCCCCATTCGAATCATGTAAATAGAAGAAAGACCAGAACGCCGGCACCAAACTGCTCCTCCTCATCCACCATCCACGCTCGCAAGCAAGCCTTTTCGGTGGATACCCCCGCTTTGGTAAGGCGGAACGGCATTCGCCGTTTCCAAGGCGAAAACACGAAGGGAAAAACACAGAGGCAAAAGATTGAAACGCAAAAGATTGTAAGGCAAAAATCGTAAGAAAAGCCCAAAACCAAATTCAGACGCAGGTTTGGTTTTGGGCTCTTGGTTTTTATTTAGCTTTTGTAAGAGGATAATCCTTGGGTTGGCTGATCGTTACACGGCTCGATATCGATTCTTCCCCTTCACCGTTTCACGAACCACCTTCCCCCGCAGGCGAAGGTAGTCCAGGTGGGCGACAGTTTCGCCGACGGCAAAGAATTTTTGGGCGAGGGGAAATTCTTCCCAGTTGCGGGATCGGATCTTCCACTGCATGCGGCCTGCAATTTCATAAGGCGTCAGCCCCGGCTTTTCGGTTACGATACGGAGCGCTTCGGCAATGCGGCGCTCATGGTGTTCCCGAAGGGCTTTTACGCGTTCTTTTATGGTGCCCATGACGCGGCGATGGCTTGGAAAGGGATGGGGCTCTTCAAGGTTCTCCACTTTTCCCAAACTCTCGAGATAGGCACCTAAGGAGTCCGCCACATTTTCCCAGTCGCAAATATTAGGGGAAATGGTAAAGAGGATGTGGTCTCCGGAAAAAAGCCAGCCTTCCGTCGGCGCGTAAAGGCAGAAATGTCCTGGTGTATGGCCTGGCGTCCAAATCGCCTCAAGGTCCACACCGCCATAATGCAGTTTGTCGCCGTCTTCAAGATATGTGTAGCCGTCAAAGGGTTCCGGTCCTTTCGTTTGGGCAGGATTGACGCGGCGCAGTCCATCTGTTTCTTCTTTCGTAAAGCCATTTTGGACGCATTTTTCGTAGCGCTTGTCCCAGAAGGCCGGATCCTTGAGATTGCGCATGATAGTGCCGTCAATGCGACTGATGTAAATCTTGCAGCCCTCACGGTGCAGGAACGTCGACTGACCCGTATGGTCATTGTGGACGTGGGTCAAAAAGATATCCGTCCGCGTAAGGTCCACGCCGATAGCGTCCAGTTCTTCCACCATGGCCTTTCGACATGTTTCTTCATTGAACCCCGTATCGATGAGAAGGTTGCGCTCTCCTGTAATGAGGTAGCTATTGAGAGCCTTAAGGGGGTTTCCCACGAGAGGGATTTCCAGGCGCCACAGGTTGTTAGCAAGTTGTTCTGCCATGAGAGGGTCCTCCCTTAGTTCATGAGGGGATCCGGGCCAAAGCGGTTGTCGCCAGCCGTTCCCCTTTTTGCAAAAGAGCAGGAAAAGAAAGTACAGATTGATGAATGGAATCATGAGCAGGAAAAGGCTCCCCCACGACCGGTCAAGGTCATGGAAGCGCCGCAGGGCAAGGCCCAGCTGAAGGACTGACAAAAAGGCGTCGATGATCCGGGCTGCAAAGTTCGCCCATGGTAAAGGAAAAACCTGCATCCATGACGGCCATGTGAAGCAGCTCTTCACTGCTTGGATTGTCTGGCTGGAATAGCCTAAAGAAAAAGGCCAAAGGACCTGAAGGCCTGCCAGGATGAGGGTACGTTGAAAATAGCGTTTTCTGTTGAGGCGTCCCCGAAAACCTAGGAACTTATCCTGAAGCGCGGCATCATGCCACGGTTCGTATTGGGGGCCTGCCGCAAAAGGCGTCTTTGCTTCCTCGGTCGATGCACCGCAGGCGTCACAAAATTTAGCACCGTCGGGCAGGAGATGCCCGCAGTGTTTGCAGAATTGAGTCATCATTGCTCCTTTGGGCCTTATTGGCCTCACCCCCGTGTGCCTTTCAGCATCTTTTGGGGAATATCCTAGAAAAAGAATCATTTTGTAAATCATACCCGAAACGGGGACTTTATGCAAGCAAAGAAGGCGTCAAGGAAAACTCCTTGAACGCCCTCGTACAAAAGCTTACAAATTCGATTCCGTGAGGAAAAGCAAGGTCGCTGTCATTGGTAAAAGCGGGCTTTGTGCCATGAGCCTCGCCGATGCCGAAAGGCGACCAATGAAGCGATCCTCATCGTGACGTGTCACGGCATGTTGTACAACTGGTCCATGTTGCTGCGGAAAGGGCACTCCGTCAAGAGATAAGGCCTCACACGCAGCGGGACTTCCCAAAAGCAGGGCCCCTGCTGAAAATACTGTCAGTACCACCTGTTTCGTCTTATTTCCCATCATCATCAACTCCCGACCTATCCTTGCTACCGATGTGGTTCATCGTCTGCTTTTCTATGGGGACTTGACCCCGTGCTACAAGATCAATGTAACATTTTAAGATGATAAAAACAAGTCGAATAGCCTTTTTGTAATAATTTTTAATCAATGGGATAAAATCAAGAAATTTTAGTGATAGGCGGGAGGCTGTCAAGCAATCTATTGGGGAAGGCCCGAATGGCTGTTTCGAGCAAAAAATCAGAGCGGAAAAGACCGTAACGCTGGATCCAAACTGCCCTATGGGAGGGCAAATGGTCACTGCTATTTGTAAGGAAACGGTGCTGCCTATTATTTAGTCAGCGCAATTTGTGCACCGAATAAATAATCAACACTCCACTCCATCTGTCATTCTCTCATCGACTCCTATTTCTACGCTTGCCTTAATGGCAAGGGTTAACCCTTCCACAATCATCTCTAGACTCATACTGGGTTCGTTTTTTAGGCGGGCGGCCTGCTTCGGAAGGTACGGCACATGGATAAAGCCGCCGCGGCGCCCTTTGCCTTCTTTTTTCATGAAATCCATGAGCCCATAAAAGACATGGTTACAGACAAAGGTTCCAGCCGAGTTTGATACCTGAGCAGGGATTCCCGCTGCCATAAGCCGCATTACGATGCGCTTGATGGGAAGAGTTGAAAAATAAGCTGCCGGGCCGTCCGGCACAATCATTTCGTCAATGGGCTGGTTGCCTTTATTGTCCGGAATGCGGAAGTCGTCGCAATTGATGGCAACTCGTTCAGGGGTAATGGCCATACGTCCCCCCGCCTGTCCAACGGCGATCATGAGCTGGGGATCAAACCGCTCGATGCCGCGCTTGATGGCCGAAAGCGCCTCATAACGGACTGTAGGGATCATAAGGGCATGCACGGGATGCTGTCCGTCAATCACTTTTCCATCAAGGCGTTTTACGGCTTCCCAAGCTGGGTTGATGGGTTCGCCGTCAAAAGGATCGAAGCCGGTCACTAAAATCTCCATAGTTTCTCCTTCCAATGCTAAGATGCGTAAAAAACTTATTATATGGCTGATAACGTCTACTGTGCCAATCATATCTATAACGTGAACAAAATTTGCAAAAGCAAATCCGGTTCAGATGGGTCCAATTGCGAGGAGCTTCCGCCTCCACTGACGACGCAAGTCAGTTGTCTAGTGCAGTTATTTATAGTCTTCGTGGTTTCCCATTTACCTTTCGGCATGCCTCCATTGCATCCACAAAACACGGAAGTAAGCAATGGAAGCATGCTCTTGGGGAGATTGGCGTGATTCTTGCTTCGACCCGATTAATAACACTCCGTCACTTCCCACGCCCCCTGATCGGTATGGAGCAGTTCCTCTGCTTTTTCACTGAGGGGGCTGCCGAGAAATTCCGCATAGAGGGCTTCGATTTGAGGATTGCGATGACTGAGGCGCAGGGCCATTTTTTGGTCAAGGGCATAGAGACTTTGACCGCGCGCTTCGGCTCGCTCTTCATCATCGATGGAAATCGGCTGGCCACCGCCGCCGCTGCAGCCGCCGGGGCAGGCCATCACTTCCACGAAGTCATAATGGACTTTTCCTGCTTTGATGGCTTCCAACAGGTACCGCGCGTTGCCAAGACCGCTTACAACAGCGCAGTGCACGTCGGCACCGCCCAAGGTGTAGGTCCTTTCCCTGAGGGCCGGACCGGTGCGGATGTCGGCAAACAGGTCCGGATCGGGATCTTTTCCTGTGACTTCATAATAGGCTGTCCGCAGGGCTGCTTCCATGACGCCGCCTGTCACACCGAAGATGGTGCCAGCCCCTGTATGGGTTCCCATGGGATCATCGAGGGGTTCTTCCTTGAGCAGGTGGGGATAGATGCGATCCGCGTTCAGCATACGGATAAATTCCCGTGTCGTAAGGACGCAGTCCACGTCCTTACCATGCTGGGTCCGCATCGTGGGAAGGTCGCATTCTGCTTTTTTGGCAAGGCAGGGCATGATGGAAACGAGAAAGAGTTTTTCCGGCTCCGTTCCCAGTTTTTTTGCAAGCCAGGTCTTTGCGATGGCGCCAAACATCTGCTGCGGGGACTTGGAGGTTGACAGGCGGTCTGTCAGTTCCGGGAACTTTCCTTTGAGAAAGCGCACCCAGCCGGGGCAGCAGCTTGTAAATAGGGGGAATTTCTTTGTCTTACCGTTCTTAAATTTCTCGAGAAATTCGTTGGCTTCTTCCATGATGGTAAGGTCGGCCCCAAAGCACGTATCATAAACATAGCGAAAGCCCATACGGCGCAGGGCAGCGGCCAGTTTTCCCATCGGTGCTTCCTGGGGGGAAACTCCGTAGGCTTCACATAGGGCTGTGCGGACCGCCGGCGCGATTTGGACAATGGGAATGAGCTCAGGATTGGCAAGGGCACTGTAGACTTTATCCGTGTCATCCCGTTCCCGAAGGCCTGCCGTAGGGCAGTGGGTGATGCACTGCCCGCAGAGGGTACAGTCCGAGTCCTTGATGACGCGGTTATGGGATACATCGACCGTGGTCCTTGATCCGGTGCCATCAACGTCCCAAATATGGACGGTCTGCATCTTGTCACAGACCTGGATGCAGCGCATACATTTGATGCATTTTTGATAATCTCGGTAGAGAGGGTAGGTTGTGGTCCAGGCTCCTCGCGCGCCTTTAGGCAGTTCCCGTTCGTAGGGAAGGGAAATGATGCCAAGGGAGTTTGCCAGACGCTGGAGCTGGCAGCTGCCGCTTCTTACACAGGTGGCGCACAGACAGTCATGCTGGCTTAAGATGAGCTCCACATTGATGCGGCGTGTTTCCCGGGCCCGCGGCGAATTGGTATGGACGACCATGCCCTCGACAACAGAACTGTTGCAGGCCGTAACCATAGCCGTTTCCCCTTCTACTTCAACGGAACAGACGCGGCAGGCGGCAATTTCGTTGAGCTCCTTGAGGTAGCACAGATGGGGGATGATGATTCCTGCTGATTTGGCTGCTTCAAGGATGGTCGTTCCTTTCGCAACGCGGACGGTTTGATTGTCAATGGTGAGTGTTACCATTCGGTTTGTCTCCCTCCTTTGAAGCTGCCAAAGCCAAAGTGATCACAGCGCAGGCAGCGGCTTGCTTCCTGACGGGCTTCTTCGGCCGTCATACCTTCTACAGGCAGGCTGAAGTCACCGGAACAGTCAGGCCTTCCGTGATACTTGAGATTGATGCGTCCGCAGGGCGGCGTGTTTGTAAGTGGGCCGGCGGAATCTCGATATCGACCGAAATCTTGTGGTCAAAGCCGAGAATGCGTCGATATTGGCTGCCGCGACTTTTCCCGCGGCAATGGCTCGGATGACCGTAGCCGGTCCAGAAACAGCGTCGCCGCCGGCAAAGATATT
>ENA-OQBV01000787-OQBV01000787.1-human-gut-metagenome-genome-assembly--contig:-NODE-787-length-17415-cov-3.793961_pt1 | contig 17415 bp, 18 predicted proteins | sample MGYA00242750_ERZ504559 | MGnify/ENA primary metagenome ERZ504559 (study PRJEB26092, sample SAMD00036230) | human gut metagenome | host: Homo sapiens | study: EMG produced TPA metagenomics assembly of... | reverse complement strand
GAAACAGAATTTTCCGCACTCAGCAGGAAAAGGCAGACGAAGAGGCTATCCGTGTCTTTGCTGAAAATCTCCGGCAACTGTTGCTTGCTCCTCCTCTGGGACAAAAGCGCACAATGGGTATCGATCCGGGATATCGTACCGGTTGCAAAGTTGTCTGTCTGGACGCCCAAGGTACATTGCTGCACAATGAAGCAATTTATCCGCATCCACCCAAATCGGAAACAGCTCTGGCCGGACGCAAGCTTGTCAAACTCGTCGAACAATATAAGATAGAAGCCATCGCTATCGGAAATGGTACGGCAAGCCGCGAAAACCGAACGTTTTCGTCACTTCTCAACGATACGACCGCGAAGTGCAAGTGTTTGTTGTCAGCGAAGACGGCGCCTCCATCTATTCTGCATCGAAAATCGCACGAGATGAGTTTCCTGAATATGACGTAACTGTGCGAGGAGCTGTGTCAATCGGTCGCCGACTGATGGACCCCCTTGCCGAACTAGTCAAGATAGATGCCAAATCTATTGGTGTGGGACAATATCAGCACGATGTAGATCAAAGTAAACTGAAGGCATCACTCGACCAGACAGTAGAGAGTTGCGTAAACCTTGTCGGAGTAAATGTCAATACGGCCAGCAAACATCTGTTGACATATGTATCGGGACTGGGACCGACGCTGGCTCAAAACATTGTAGATTACCGTACGGAAAACGGAGCATTCCATTCGCGTAAAGAACTGCTGAAGGTACCGCGTATGGGAGCAAAGGCGTTTGAACAGTGTGCCGGATTCTTGCGTATTCCGCAAGCAGACAACCCGCTCGACAATTCGGCTGTACATCCGGAAAGTTATGCCATAGTAGAAAAGATGGCAAAGGACTTGAAATGCTCCGTTGCCGACCTGATAAAAAACAAGGAATTACGTAGCCAAATAGACATAAAAAACTATGTAACTGATACCGTAGGACTGCCTACACTGACTGATATTCTACAAGAGCTGGATAAACCGGGACGTGACCCGCGCCAAAAGATTCAGGTCTTCGAATTTGACAAGAACGTGCAGACTATCGACGACCTGCGGGAGGGCATGGAATTGCCGGGCATCATCAACAACATTACCAATTTCGGATGCTTCGTAGATATAGGGATTAAAGAAAACGGACTGGTACATATCTCCCAGCTTGCCGATAAGTTTGTCAGCGACCCGACAACAGTAGTCAGTATGCACCAGCATGTACGCGTACGTGTACTCAGTATTGACCATGAACGCAAGCGCATCCAGCTTACAATGAAAGGACTTAATTGATGGAAACAGAAAAACAAACATGCGGATGGTTCGTCTTCAACAGCGGACAGGTTTTGATAGAAAAAAAGAAGACGGATATCATATTCCTTACGGACCTGAACCTCCGGTTGAGGTTCCCGTCGGAAGTACCATTCATACCATCGGAGAGATAAACGGTTATCCTGCCAAGACGTATGCTATTCATATTCCAGTAAGTGGAGATGAAAACAGTCCACGCATGATGAAGGACTTGCGTGCTTCTTTCGATGTACTTCCTCTGGAAGAATACAAGCGTGGCGGAAAAGCTTCACAAATATTGAACTGGGACAAGAACAGCCGTTATTGCCCCATGTGTGGTGTACCTACGGTACAGGTTTCCCCCATAGCCAAACGATGTCCGGAATGCCGGCAGGAGTTTTATCCGCGTATTTCTCCGGCGGTCATTGTACTTATTAAAAAGGAAGACAGTATCTTGCTCGTACATGCCCGCAACTTCCGGGGGACGTTTAAAGGATTGGTAGCCGGTTTTCTCGAACCAGGAGAAACGTTGGAAGAGTGTGTTCACCGCGAAGTCATGGAAGAAACAGGACTGACCATAAAAAACCTGAAATATTTCGGCAGTCAACCGTGGCCCTACCCCAGCGGAATCATGGTAGGATATTATGCCGAATACGAAAGCGGAACCATCAAGTTGCAGGATGAAGAACTGAGTGCAGGAGCCTTTTACAACCGAAATAACCTGCCGGAAATACCGAAAAAGCTCAGCATTGCCCGCCAACTGATTGATGCCTGGCTGGACAATAAAATTTAAAGATCAGATAAAAACATACCGGTATGAGTGACAGAAATCTATAATACCTGACAATTCATACCGGCATGCTTATTTATTTTATAAATGCAGGAACTGGCAAATGCATACCTGCTATAACCAGTCCATTCTCGCGAGCATACTGCAATAAGTTTTTACGAGTCTTTATTGCTTCCTGCTTATCCATATCATAGGTAGCACAAATCTCCGGATGTTCCAATTGCAGAGCTGCTCCATGAATCAAATCTCCAATTATCAATAATTTACCTGCCTGAAAAACAGTATGTCCGGGAGTATGTCCAACAGCTTCCATTGCTACCACTTTTCCCGGCAACGTATCACCAAAAGCAAACAGGTGCAAACGGTCCTTATATGCATTCATGGCTCTCACAACTTGTCCGTTCTTTTCGGCTTCCATTTTCATCCAACTATCATACTCAGCCTTAGAAGCATAAATTTCAGCATGAGGAAACACTACACTATCGTTTTTCATCAGTCCTCCGATATGATCACCATGAAAATGAGTAAGATATATATATTTAATGTCGGCAGGAGTAATCCCTAAAGCATGTAACCCAGCCAATAAGCGACTATCGGATGCCCCCATTCCCGTATCAAAAAGAATTTGTATACCATTGCTTTCTATCAAAAACGTACTAATGGAAGAAGGTATTCCGTTTTCGAGCGAAAGTTTTTTCATCAAGTCCTCACCAGCATCCGGAAAGAGTGAAGGAGGCATCAGTTTCGCAGAAGCGTTATCACGAATCCATGTAGCTTTTATCTCCGTCGAGTACCAACGTCGACAAAGCACTATCTTCCTGCAAACCAACTTGATTACTTATTACACTCATACTATCTGCATTCATTTTTTCATTAACCTGTTTCTTGGCACTATTACCGCAACCAGCAAGTGACAATACCATAGTCACACCGAAAGCATAGCTCCATATCTTAGTCCTTTTCATCGTTATGTAGTTTAAATATCTGATTATACTAGATCTTCCACTTGCCAAAACCTTTCTAAAATAACAGATTTTTTTCAGATTATCCAAAGATATTCTCACATGATTACGATTTTAACTTACTGCCAAGTCATTTCTTCATGAATAAGTCCTGATCAAGATCATATAAAAACAAGCGAGGAGAAAGAATCTTTCCATCTGCTGATTCTCTCTCCTCGCTTCTAACCGGCACGTAAAACAGACCCATCTGCTTCCGTACCAGAGAGGGTAAAAAATATTTTATTTCTTTTTCATCTTCTGCATCATGCCTGCCATCTTGCTGCCGGTAACCATCTTCATCATCTTGCGAGTCTGGTCAAACTGTTTCAGCAAACGGTTTACTTCCTGAATGCTTGTACCACTACCCTTAGCAATACGTGTACGGCGAGTTCCGTTCAGGATTTCAGGATGAGTACGTTCTTCCGGAGTCATTGAATAAATAATAGCCTCAATACTCTTGAATGCATTATCATCGATATCAATATCTTTAATGGCTTTTCCTACACCCGGAATCATAGAAGCAAGTTCCTTCAAGTTACCCATCTTCTTAATCTGATGAATCTGAGTCAGGAAGTCATTAAAGTCGAACTGGTTTTTCTGAATTTTTTTCTGAAGACGTTTTGCTTCTTCTTCGTCGTATTGTTCCTGTGCACGTTCTACCAATGAAACGATATCACCCATACCAAGGATACGGTCTGCCATACGGGCCGGATGGAACTGATCGATTGCATCAAGCTTTTCACCTGTTCCCACAAACTTGATAGGCTTGTTCACAACGGTACGGATAGACAGAGCAGCACCACCACGAGTATCACCATCCAACTTAGTAAGAACTACACCGTTGAAGTCCAGACGTTCGTTAAATTCGCGAGCTGTATTTACTGCATCCTGACCAGTCATTGAGTCAACAACAAACAACGTTTCATCCGGATTGATTGCATTTTTAATTGCTTCAATCTCGTTCATCATCTGTTCGTCTACAGCAAGACGTCCCGCTGTATCGACAATAACCAAGTCATAACCTTTTGCCTTTGCTTCCTGAATGGCATTCAGTGCAATCTGAACAGGATCTTTGCTATCCAATTCGCAATATACAGGCACTTCGATCTGCTGTCCCAATACTTTCAGCTGTTCGATAGCAGCAGGACGATATACGTCGCAGGCAACCAGCAACGGCTTACGGTTTTTCTTGGTTTTCAGCATGCGTGCCAGCTTTCCTGAGAAAGTTGTCTTACCAGAACCTTGCAAACCTGACATCAGGATTACGGCAGGACGACCTTTCAATTCGATTTCGGCAGTATCGCCACCCATCAGTTTGGTCAGCTCATCATGCACAATCTTAACCATCAACTGGCTAGGCTTAACAGCAGTCAACACGTTTTGTCCTAAAGCTTTTTCCTTTACAGTGTCGGTAAAGCTCTTTGCTACCTTATAGTTCACATCGGCATCCAGCAATGCACGACGTACGTCTTTCAACGTTTCGGCCACATTGATTTCGGTGATTTTACCTTCACCTTTCAATATTTTAAACGACCGTTCTAGTCTTTCACTTAAATTATCGAACATATATTTTTCTTGTTTTTTATTCTTCCAATTTGTCAGGGCGCAAAATTACAAAAATAATCGGATGCATCAAATCTTTTTATTCTGCCATTTCGCCTTTTTCAAGTAAATAACACTGAATGTCAGCATTAACGAATAATAGATGACTTCGGTAGTAAAACAAACATCTACCGGAGCACGAAGCATCATTCCTACTACAATAATATACAATGCATAAAAGATCTGTACTCCGACTTCCAGTCCCAAAGCAGCCTGTGTATTACCCGTACCCGAAATTCCATTGAAATAAATATTTGCAAGAGCAGCTATCAACATTGCACCGCAAACGACATATAATGCCGGAACCGATTCAAGAAGCAGTGCTTCCTCATTGGTATAAACCGACAAAATAGCCTGAGGGAAGATAACACAAAGGGCCACACATACTACCATAATAAGGAATGACATCCGGGCTATTTTATGCAGTAATCTGACAACTCCTGCTACTCCTCCCGAACCAATCAGATTGCTGACCAGTGTATTTGCCGTAGTAGAAAGCGACTGGACAGGTATTAACAGCACAACATATACGCTACGCACAATGTTGGCAATGGCAAGCTGCCGTTGTCCGAGTCGTTCAAGTGCCATGAAAAATACAAACCAGATGGCCATGGAAAGAAAATACTGCACCATGGTGAAGCAGGAAATGCGCAAGATACGCATCACCATATCCCAGTCAAAATGTCCGAAACGATTCAGCCCATATTTCTTCAAGTCAATTTTACCATACGTATACACAATAAAAAACAGCATAGAAGATGCTTCTGCTATAACCGATGCCAATGCCGCTCCACGTATTCCCATTTCAGGGAATCCACACTTTCCGAATATCATCGCATAGTCGAGGAATACATTCACCAAGGCCATGACGACAGCATTCATGGTCAGTACCTTTGTCTTGGTTATACCTATATAAAGCGCACGGAACATGACATTGACAAAGGCAAAAAGAAATCCCCAGATACGCCATGTAAAAAACTCGTATGTAGCATAAAAATCGTATCCGAAGTAATCAGCAGACGAATCAATGGTTCGGCACATACCAGCAATATGGCAAGTAAAGCTACTCCCATCCCCAAACTGAATGCTGTACCCTGCCACATAACCGGTCCTATGGCATGAAAATTCCCTTCCCCATTACGACGGGCTATCAAAATCTGCGAACCGACACTGAACCCGAATGCTACGGTATATACACAGATATATAGCAGTCCTCCCATTGCGGCTGCACCCAAAGCTACCTCACCCACATGTCCTAAAAAAGCCGTGTCGGTGACATTGATAACATTTTGCGCAAGCAACCCCAAGAATATCGGGTAAGTGACATTCCATATTTCTTTATTCGTATACATAAAATCTGATTGTTTTTATTTTGAGACGAAAGATGTACAAAGATACGTTTTTTATGCACTTTCAACAAATGCGCATCTGTTTTTCAGCTTATTTTAATGAAAACATCTTCATCTTTTCCTGAAAGTTCGTACATAAAAATTAAAAAGATGAGGACATTTTCTCCGATTCGATATCATGAATCGGAGAGAACATCTTCATCTTTGCTTAACAACCTATATATCAATTATAAAGACTCGTTTTTCCAGTCCTTCTTTTCTTAAAATTTCCATCATTCTTATTTCTCCCTCATCCGTATCTTTCACCTCTTCGCGCAAGCGCATCATTTCTTTTTTCATTTCACGAATTACCGATTCATATTCTTTCTCCCCGTAAGCATTATGGTTTTCTTTCGGATCTTTCTGTAAATCGTAAAACTCCCAAGATGGAGTTGATTTGTAGTCTGAAGACCCTGTCATATTCAATCGGTCACCATACAAAAACATCAACTTATAACGCTCATTACGTACACCGATGTGGGCCGGACGGATATCATGTTGAGTCCAATAACGGTAATAAAAACTCTTCCGCCAGTCCTTAGGAGTTTTTCCTGCCAGAACATCTTTAAAACTTCTGCCCTGTGTACCTTCCGGAGATTTTACTCCGGCAAAATCACACAATGTAGAAGCAAAATCTACATTCAAAACAAGTTCGTTCACACGCTTGCCAGCCGGAATACATTTGGGATAACGGATAACAAATGGCATACGTGCCGATTCTTCATAAAACATCCGTTTGTCATAAAATCCATGCTCTCCTAAAAAGTATCCCTGATCGGCAACATAGACAACAATAGTATTATCTGCAATCCCCATTTCGTCTAGAGCATCCAACAGTTTTCCAATATTATCATCTACCGTAGCAGCGCAGCGTAAATAATCTCGGATCAGTTTTTGATAAATAGCTTTTCTTGCAGCAATCCGGCTCATTCCTTTTGTCGTAAAAGGAAGTTCCGGATAACGACACCACCATTTATCTGGATCAGCCGAAGCCACCTCCCAATTGTGTCCGATAGTTTCCAGTTTTTGTCCGACGAAAGTACGTCCGTTGGTTTCAGGCCCCCAGTCTAACAAATTCTCTGGTTCAGGAAACACTACGCCATCATATAAATGTCGCATACGTTCCGGGAAATCATAAGGCTCATGTGTGGCCTTAAAATGACAACACATCAAAAAAGGCTGACTTTTATCCTGAGCTTTCATCCATCTGATAGCTTTTTCTGTTACAATATCAGTGGAAAAACCATGTATACGCTCTCCAAAATTACGCTGTCCCGGCCAAGGATCATCACTATTCTTGAAAGTAGGATCACGATATTCTCCCTGATCATGAAAAACAGAATAATAATCAAAACCCTGAGGTTGTGATTTCAAATGCCACTTTCCTACCAGTCCGGTGTGATATCCAGCCTTCTGTAATTCTTTCGCAAAAGTAGGCAAGGAAACATCCAAGGTATCATCTAATGTATATACCCCATTGCAATGACTATACCTTCCTGTCAATATAGCAGCACGACTCGGTGTAGATATAGAGTTTGTACAGAAACAATTATCCAAGACTGCCCCTTCATCAGCAAGCCGACGAATATTCTCTGTCTGGGCATATTCTGATAAAATACCACCATAAATACCCCAAGTTTGAGAAGTATGGTCGTCACTTAAAATAAATAATATATTCGGACGTTCATCTTTTGCTTCGCCAGCAGCCCGTAAGACTAATGTACTACCAGCCAACACCCCTGTCAGTAAATATTTCCAGTTCATCATATCTAACAGCTTTAACTTATCACAGCAAATTCTCACTCGAAAACATATAAGTTAATTAACTCATCCCAAGTAAGTTTATGTCCATCTTTCCACCACAAAGGTTGAGTCAAGTCACAAAAATCATGATTCTCTACCATTTGATTCATCAACAAATCATGAAGTTCATTCTTCTTTTCAGTTAACTCATCAGCCAGATTTACCAGTTCTCCCGGATCCTTCTGCAAATTGAACAACTGTTCGGTTATCTTACCTTCCACATTATAAATAATATACTTATAATCACCAGAAACTACAGCTCGCTGCTGATTGGAATAAGCAAGAAAAACCTGTTCACGTATCTGTTCCTGTTTTCCTTCCATAACCGGTTTCAACGACTTGCCAGTAACGGATACAGGTACGTCCAATCCCATCAAATCACACAAGGTAGGATAAAGATCATACAAATAGCACAAAGCATCTGAACGTTTACCTGACGACAAACCATCCGGAGTGATAATAGCCATCGGTACTCCAACGCTATGCTCATACAGACTTTGTTTACCGATTAGTCCATTCTGCCCCATAGCCAGTCCATTATCTGATGCAAATACAATAATCGTATTATCCATATTCCCACTTTCTTCCAAGGCATCAATAACCCTTCCAATCTGTAAATCAACCTCACTCACCATACCATAATACAATGACAATTCTTTCTTCAACTGATCTGGAGTACGAGGAACAGGTAGTAATTGTTCATCCCGGATGTTCAACTCACCATTATCAAACGGATGTTCTGGCAGAAAATTATCCGGAACAGAAAGTCCTGCCGGACTATATTTCTTTCCATAATCAGGCAAAATATTTCTCGGATCATGAGGAGAAGTGAAAGAGACAAATGCCATAAACGGCTGATTATCATGTTCCGTAGTCTTCAGAAAATTTATGGCTGCATCAGCATACATTTTCGAAGAAAAGTTTTGCCCTGCAAAAGGCGGCTCATCATATTTTCCAGTCGGGTCAAAATGATGTAAGCGAGGAGCACAATGTCCATTTTCTTCATAAGGATGCATTCCTCCGAAAAAAATATTATCTCCTTCGGTAAAGGAACGAGCAAATGAAGCATGGTCTGAATGCCATTTCCCCGTAGCAAATGTCCGGTAACCGTTATTTTTCAAATGCTCAGGCAATGTGATTTGCGAAACAGGTATCTTCATTCCATCACTCTGCACTTCGAACACTCCCCTTCCGGTAAGTAACATAGCACGACTAGGCATGGATAAAGCTCCACACAAAGCTCCATTGGTATAAGTTCTTGTAAACACCACACCTTCATTAATCAGTCTATCGATATTCGGAGTATAGGTATCTCTGTTCCCCAATGCAGCAATGGCATCAGCCTGCATATCATCGACTAAAATAAACAACACATTTGGTTTTACAGCCTCTCTCTGGCATCCGCTTAACGCTACAGCAACCATGGAAGCAGAAATAAGTTTCTTAATATTCATCATAATATTTCTGTCTTTAATAAATGCCTATTTCATCTATAGCAGTTCAAAGTCATCTCCATCATCTAAAACAGGAAAACGTTTTCTGAAGCTGTCCAACGGTTCACGGGCAAGCAATGCTCCTGCTACCTCTTCTTTACCGTCAGTGCACGCAACCAATATCTTACCATAAGGACTGATTATCATACTTCCACCATCGTACAGACATTGCGGATCATTTCCTACCCGATTCACTCCTATTACATAACACTGGTTTTCAAGTGCCCGAGCTTTCAGCAGTATATTCCATACCTCCCGACGACTGGCAGGCCAGTTGGCTACATATATAACCGCATCATAATCATTCCGGCAACGCGACCATACAGGAAAGCGTAAATCGTAACATATTTGTAAAAGAAAGCGAAAACCTTTATAAGAAACAATCACTCTTTCATCTCCCGAAGTGTATTGCTTATCTTCACCCCCAAAACCAAACAAATGCCGCTTATCATAATGATACACCGTACCATCAGGACATACAAAATAGAAACGGTTGTAAAATTTCCCTGCCTCTCTAACCGAAAGACTTCCGGCTATAGCACACTGACGCAAAGCAGCAATCCGGCACATCCATTGCAAAGTTTCTCCTCCTTCATCCTCGGCTATTTCCATCGGATTCATACTGAAGCCGGTAGAAAACATTTCTGGTAAAACAAATAAATCCGTATCACAATGCTTTTCTATCAGCTGTTCTACAGCCATACGGTTTACTTTCGCCTCCTCCCAAACTATATCTGTCTGTAAGACTGTCACCTTTATAAATGATGTTTGTTTATTCATTTCCATATCCGTTTCCATAAATTCAGTACGCCCAAAGGTAATAAAAGTAGCCTGATTTAGATGTTGTTTACAAAAACTTTGTTATTTTTGTAGCGAAATTGAGTTAATGTATCAACAAATGAACGTATTAGAACTAAGTGAACAGGAGATTATCAGACGTAACAGTCTGAATGAAATGAGAGCGATGGGCATCGATCCGTACCCTGCTGCCGAGTATGTAACCAATGCATTTTCGACTGATATAAAAGCCGAATTTAAGGATGACGAGGCAGAACCGCGCAAAGTATCTGTTGCAGGACGTATCATGTCACGCCGTGTTATGGGTAAGGCTTCTTTCGTTGAGTTACAAGACTCTAAAGGTCGTATTCAGATATACATTACCCGCGATGATATATGCCCTGATGAAAACAAGGATTTATACAATGTAGTATTCAAACGTCTGCTCGACCTGGGTGATTTTATCGGCATTGAAGGTTTCGTATTCCGTACTCAGATGGGTGAAATTTCTATCCATGCACAGAAACTGACTGTTTTGTCAAAATCTATCCGCCCGCTTCCTATCGTAAAATATAAAGATGGTGTAGCTTACGATAAATTCGATGATCCAGAACTCCGTTACCGCCAGCGCTACGTAGACCTGGTAGTAAACGATGGAGTAAAAGATATATTCCTGAAACGCAATAAGGTATATAACTCTATGCGTGAGTATTTCAATTCGAAAGGATATATCGAAGTTGAAACTCCTATCCTGCAATCTATCGCCGGAGGAGCTGCGGCACGTCCGTTCATTACTCACCATAATGCACTTGATATTCCTTTGTATATGCGTATTGCCAGCGAACTTTACCTGAAACGTCTGATCGTAGGTGGATTTGAAGGTGTATACGAAATCGGAAAGAACTTCCGTAATGAAGGTATGGACCGTACTCATAACCCAGAATTCACTTGTATGGAAATTTACGTAGCCTACAAGGATTACAACTGGATGATGAAGTTTACTGAAAATATGATCGAAAAGATCTGTATGGATGTAAACGGTACAACAGAAGTTAAGGTAGGTGATAACATAATCAACTTCAAGGCTCCGTTCAAGCGTGTTACCATGCTCGATTCAATCAAAGAATTTACAGGATACGACCTCACCGGAATGAATGAAGAACAGATCCGCGAAGTCTGCCAGAAACTGAACATGGAGATAGACGATACAATGGGAAAAGGCAAGCTGATAGACGAAATCTTCGGCGAATTCTGCGAAGGAAATTATATCCAGCCTACTTTCATCACTGATTACCCTATCGAAATGTCACCGCTGACTAAACGTCATCGCAACAATCCGGATCTGACTGAACGTTTCGAGTTGATGGTTAACGGAAAAGAACTTTGTAACGCATATTCAGAACTTAACGACCCGATCGACCAGCTTGAACGTTTCGAAGAGCAGATGCGTCTGAGCGAAAAGGGTGACGACGAGGCTATGATTATCGACAAAGACTTTGTTCGCGCACTGGAATACGGTATGCCTCCTACTTCTGGTATGGGAATCGGTATGGACCGTCTGGTCATGCTGATGACAGGACAAAGCACTATTCAGGAAGTATTGTTCTTCCCGCAGATGCGTCCGGAAAAGGTTATCCCGAAAGACGCTCCTGCTAAGTTCATGGAACTGGGTATTGCCGAAGAATGGGTTCCGGTGATTCAGAAAGCCGGTTACAACTTGGTTTCAGACATGAAAGATGTTAATCCGCAAAAATTACATCAGGACATCTGCGGAGTGAATAAAAAATATAAATTAGAATTGAAGAATCCTAGCGTCGACGAAGTAGCTGGCTGGATACAGAAAATAGGCTAAAATGAAACTCCCCGGGAAAATAGCAATCATGGGTGGAGGAAGCTGGGCAACGGCAATAGCCAAAATTATATTGTCCCAGGCCGACTCGATAAACTGGTATATGCGCCGCGACGACCGAATTGAAGAATTTCGGCGTCTGGGGCATAATCCGGCTTACCTGACTAGTGTGCGCTTCGACATGAGGTGCATCAACTTTTCATCAGATATAAATAAGGTAGTAAAGGAATCGGATACACTAATATTCGTAACTCCTTCGCCATATCTGAAAAGCCACCTTAAAAAGCTAAAGACAAAACTCAAGGATAAATTCATTGTGACGGCAATCAAGGGAATTGTTCCCGATGAAAACTTGATTGTGTCCGACTACTTTCATAAAATGTACGATGTTCCAGAAGAGAACATTGCTGTACTGGCTGGTCCATGTCATGCAGAAGAAGTGGCATTGGAACGCTTGTCTTATCTGACCGTCGGATGTAAAGACATTGAAAAAGCGAAGATGTTTGCCCGACAGCTTTCGGGACACTATATCAAGACATCGGTCAATACCGATGTAGCAGGTATAGAATATGCATCTGTTTTGAAGAATGTGTATGCCATAGCTGCCGGAATATGCAGCGGCCTGAAATACGGAGACAACTTTCAGGCAGTACTGGTTTCGAATGCTCTTCAGGAAATGAACCGTTTTCTCGATACAGTACATCCGGTAGACCGGTGTACAAACGATTCGGCCTACTTGGGCGACCTGTTGGTTACATCATATTCCAACTTCAGCCGTAACCGTGTATTCGGAACAATGATAGGAAAAAGGATATTCGGTAAAAAGCGCACAGATAGAAATGGAAATGATAGCCGAAGGCTATTACGGCACCAAATGTATCAAGGAACTGAACAAGCATCTGCACGTCAATATGCCGATAGTAGACGCCGTTTACAACATTTTGTATGAACGGATTTCTCCAATGATTGAAATCAAATTACTGACTGATTCATTCAGATAATAAAGAAGAATATTTATGGAAAATATTAAACTTGAAATCAACAAGTCTTTAGGTTTTATTTCCAAAGACAAACTAGCTGCTTACGAACCTAAGGTAAGAGCATGTATGGAAACATTGGAAAAAGGTACAGGACTGGGAAACGACTTCCTGGGCTGGTTACATTTGCCTTCTTCCATTACTAAAGAACATCTGGACGACTTAAAAGCTACAGCACAGGTTCTGCGCGAAAACTGTGAAGTTGTAGTTGTTGCTGGTATCGGCGGAAGCTATCTGGGTGCCCGCGCCGTTATCGAAGCTATGTCCAACAGCTTCTTGTGGTTGCAAGAAAAGAAAGCAGGACAGCCTACTATCATCTTTGCCGGACACAACATTGGTGAAGATTACTTGTACGAGCTGACTTCTTTCCTGAAAGACAAGAAATTCGGTGTAATCAATATCTCTAAATCAGGTACTACTACTGAAACAGCTTTGGCTTTCCGCCTGCTGAAAAAACAATGCGAAGACCAGCGCGGCAAAGAAATGGCACGTAAGGTTATCGTTGCCGTAACTGATGCAAAGAAAGGTGCTGCTCGTGTAACTGCTGACAAAGAAGGCTACAAATCATTCATTATTCCTGATAATGTAGGTGGTCGTTTCTCTGTTCTGACTCCAGTAGGATTATTGCCTATCGCTGTAGCAGGTATCGATATCGACCAGTTGGTAGAAGGTGCGCGCAAGATGGAAGAAGTTTGTGCTAACCAGAATATGATGGAAAATCCTGCCGCTCTTTATGCAGCAACTCGTAACGAACTGTATCAGAACGGAAAGAAGATTGAAATTCTGGTAAACTTCCAGCCTAAGTTGCATTATTTCATGGAATGGTGGAAACAGCTTTATGGAGAATCTGAAGGTAAAGATCACAAAGGTATCTATCCTAGCTCTGTAGACTTCTCTACTGACCTGCACTCTATGGGACAATGGATTCAGGAAGGCGAACGTACCATCTACGAAACTGTCATCTCCGTGGAAAAGACACAGCACTCCCTGCAGGTACCTTCGGACGAAGCGAATCTCGACGGACTGAACTTCCTGGCAGGCAAGCACGTGGACGAAGTGAACAAGATGGCCGAATTGGGAACACAGCTTGCCCACGTTGACGGCGGCGTACCCAACATGCGCATCGTTATCCCTGCACTGAATGAAGAAAGCATCGGAGGTCTGCTCTACTTCTTTGAAATAGCTTGCGGCATCAGCGGTTCATTCTGGGAGTCAATCCATTCAACCAACCGGGTGTGGAAGCATACAAGAAGAATATGTTTGCACTGCTGAACAAGCCGGGCTACGAAGAAGAGTCCAAAGCCATCCAGGCAAGACTTTGATAAATCAGGAATTGAGAGTTGAGAATTGAGAAATGACTGTGCAATAAGCGCAATGAAAAGCCGTTTCCCGATTTTCAACTCTCAATTTATTTACCCTGCATTTCTTAATTTTTAATCCTCAATCTACCAAGTGTTCGAAAACTCTATCGCCCGTTATCTGGAAAAGCACGGGCATTCCAACATCCAATTGAAAGCAGTTCTTTTTGACATGGACGGCGTACTGTTCAACTCCATGCCCTACCATGCCGATGCCTGGCATAAAGTAATGGAACGTCATGGCCTGCACTTGAGCTGTGAAGAGGCATACATGCACGAGGGACGTACCGGAGCCTCCACCATCAACATCGTTTATCAACGCCAGTATGGCAAGGATGCCACTCCCGAGATGATAGAAAGCATCTATGCAGAGAAAAGCGCCGAATTCAGTACCCACCCGGAACCGGAACGTATGCCGGGTGCTTGGGAAGTGCTGCAAAAGGTAAAAGCGGCAGGACTTATTCCGGTACTTGTCACCGGTTCGGGCCAACACTCCCTGCTGAACCGCCTTGCCCACAACTTCCCTGGTATGTTTCAGCGCGACCACATGGTGACCGCCTTTGATGTGAAATACGGAAAGCCTCATCCTGAGCCTTATCTAATGGGACTGGAAAAGCCGGAGTACAGCCAACGAAGCTATAGTTGTAGAAAAATTGCACCTATCGGAGTACAAGCCGGAACAGCAGCCGGCATATTCACTGTGGCAGTCAATACCGGTCCGCTGGACAGGCAGGTATTACTGGATGCCGGAGCAGATTTATTGTTTCCGTCCATGCAGGCGCTTTGTGACGACTGGGAAAGGTTGCAAACCGCATTAGATGCCAGTAATAGCCTTCGCCACAAAGATTGACGGCGACCCAAACAATATAACAGTTGATTGGAGCTTATATAACCAAGTAATACCATTACTTGATATACAGAAGGCATCTATTGTCTTTCTTCTTAAAACGCTCCAATCTACTCATTTTCTCCTTCTCGGTTTCTTTAATAGGGAACGTTATCCTACGAGTATCTTTATCATAATCGTACAATTCTCTGGCAGGAACTACATAAACAGATTCCGGACCGTCACCACACCATCCAAAGCCAAAAACATAAAACAAGTTTTTATCGGACGGTTCAACAGATTAGAGTTCATATACCTTTCGTACTTTTCAATGTCTTTTATATCGAGTAAAAAACCTATCTTACTTCGCCATTTACATTCTACAGCTATAATATCTCCAACTTCATGAATGGTACTCGTAGTGGTAACACACTCCATCAACAAATCCGGAGATGATGAAGACAGAGGTCTATAACCCTCAATGTATTTATCACCTCTCCAATCTAAAAGCCGCCAAAATATTTTCTTGTCACAGAGGTCCGGATACCTTCTTTACTAATATTAGAGTTCTTCACAACCCATTCCTCAAATCTATCTCCCAAATATTTACTTTTCTTCCTTTCTTTAAAATATTGAAAGGTATCCATAAACCGATATTGGAAAACACCTATCGATAAACTGATTTAATATTTTCATAGCCATAATAGTCTATTGTGTCTTTAAATAATATTCATTGCAAACAAAAATTCATAGGTGAAGAGCCGCAACACCCATTTTCAAAAATAGATTTTTTTTCATTTCCAAAAATAGAGTTTTTTTCCCAATTCTTTCCAGATTTCCTTCCCATCTTTGCAATACAGAAAACAAATAAAGTATTAATTATTAAAAATAGAAAAGTATGAAAAAGTTAGTTATGAATGTTGGTTTGTATGTTTGCAGTGCACACAATGGTAATGGCAGATAATGATAAGCCGATAGAGGTGAGCCAGTTTGCCGGCGAAAGGCGCAGACATTTTATCAAGACTTATTTTTAAAAGACCATAAGGTGGCAATGGCTAAATTGGAGTCGGGAATGTTTTATAAAAGCTATGATGTGGTGTTCACGAATGGGGAGAAGGTAGAATTTGATAAATCGGGAGAATGGAAGGAGGTACGATGCAGACAAAGTGAAGTTCCTGCACAGATTGTACCGGAAGCGATACGTAACTATGTAAAGACCAATTATCCGGATGCAAGAATTCTTCAGATTGAGTACGATGACAATGAGTATGAGATAAAGTTGTCTAATCGTTGGGAAATTACATTTGACTCTAAAATGAGGGTGATTGACATTGACGATTGATGACAAGAAAGATTTTTATAAAGTATCAGAAGCTGAAAAGAGTTGCTTGGAGAGGGTTTCTCCAGGCAACTGTTTTTTATGCACTTCCGTACGGTAGCAGGGCATATGGTGCTGCGCTCATTGTACAACAGTGGTTGTACTACTATTCCAATTGCCCGGAGTCAACGAAGCCCCGGCTGCACTTTTGCAGTTTTTTAATCAGTGTGTCCGGAGAAGGACACTCAACCTTCTCCGGAGCTGAAAATACTGATTTATAAGGAAACGGCGCTTCTCGGCGCTTTCTGCCGGAAGGCAACTCAGGCTATGACGCTTTCAGGATTTTGGCAGACCTCACCATGGTATAGGTAGTCCCCTTAGTACAATGGCCATATCATTCAGCTTACTGAAAAATAGAGTTTTTTTTCAGAGAGGTTTGTTCGGCAGAGAAATTCCAACCACAGAACGGAAGAACAACGTTTTCAGTCCGTCATAAAATCCTGGAAGAGCAACCGTTCCATGCGTCTCTTCCGGGAATTTTTTTAATACCACCCGCAAATGCCGCTTCTCCATACGAGGAACTGCACTCCCTATAAAATCATCTGTCAGGGGAAAGTGGATCAGCTTCCTATCAGGACGCGGCTGAGTGGCAAACGCAACATACAGTTGCTTTCCTGAAAAGTCAACCTTATCTACCTGCCGTTCTACCTGTTTCTGAAAATATCCTTTATCCCACCATAAACTGGGGTCTATGGCGATGTATGTATCAAATGCACCGGGATAATTCAGCAAAACATGCAGCGTGAACAACCCGGCATAAGAATGTCCGGCCAACAAGTGTTGTCCATTCACCGGCAAGTCTTGTTCTACTGCGGGGCG
>ENA-OQBV01000785-OQBV01000785.1-human-gut-metagenome-genome-assembly--contig:-NODE-785-length-17424-cov-3.633000_pt1 | contig 17424 bp, 13 predicted proteins | sample MGYA00242750_ERZ504559 | MGnify/ENA primary metagenome ERZ504559 (study PRJEB26092, sample SAMD00036230) | human gut metagenome | host: Homo sapiens | study: EMG produced TPA metagenomics assembly of... | reverse complement strand
TAGAACCAGATTCTCACACGGAATGTATTTCGATAAGGATCCGAAGAACTTTTCTATGCAAAAAAGACTCTGCACAGATTTCTCTGTACGGAGTCTTTTTCGCATATTTATAAAATTCAACTTCTTATTCTGCTACATCTTTGATGGAGAAGCTCATTCTTCCCATCTTATCTTTTCCTAAGCAGACTACTTTGACTTTATCGCCAAGTGTCAGAACATCTTCTACATTTTTGATGCGCTCTTTGGAAATCTTGGAAATGTGTACCATTCCTTCTTTACCCGGAGCAAATTCTACAAACGCTCCAAATTCTTTGATGCTTACGACTTTTCCTTCCAGCACCTGTCCGGCTTCAAAGTCTGTGACAATGATCGCAATCATCTTCATCGCCTCTTCCATCGCCTCTGCATCTACACCGCATACAGACACTGCACCGTCATCTGTAATATCAATCTTCACACCAGTCTGTTCAATGATCGCATTGATCGTCTTTCCGCGCTGTCCGACAACATCACCAATCTTTGCAGGATCAATCTGCATCTGACGGATCTTCGGTGCATACGGTCCAACTTCCGGTCTTGGCTGTTCAATTGTCTTTGCCATTACCTCATCTAAGATATAAGTTCTTGCCTGTTTTGTGCGAGCAATCGCCTCTTCAATAATCGGTCTTGTCAAACCATGAATCTTGATATCCATCTGAATTGCTGTGATACCTTTGTGTGTACCTGCAACCTTAAAGTCCATATCCCCAAAGAAATCTTCTAATCCCTGAATATCTGTAAGCACAAGATAATCATCGTCTGTATCACCTGTTACAAGACCTGCTGAGATACCCGCAACAGCTGATTTGATCGGTACACCTGCCGCCATCAGTGACATACTAGATGCGCAGATACTTGCCTGTGAAGTAGAACCATTTGACTCAAATGTCTCAGAAACAGTACGGATTGCATATGGAAATTCTTCTTCTGTCGGAAGTACCGGCACAAGTGCTCTTTCCGCAAGTGCTCCATGCCCGATCTCACGGCGTCCCGGTCCTCTTGATGGTTTTGTCTCTCCAACTGAGTATGACGGGAAGTTATAGTGGTGCATATATCTTTTTGAAGTCTCTGCCTCATCCAGCCCATCAATTCTCTGAGCCTCTGACAAAGGTGCCAGTGTTGTGATTGTACAAATCTGTGTCTGTCCACGTGTGAACATAGCAGAACCATGTACTCTCGGAATGATATCTGTCTCAGCAGCAAGCGGTCTGATCTGATCGATTGCTCTTCCGTCCGGACGTTTGTGATCTTTTAAGATCATCTTACGAACTGTTTTCTTCTGGTACTGATACAATGCTTCTCCCAAAATTTCAAGCCATTCTTCATTTTCTGCAAATGCTTCTTCTAATTTTTCTCTAATTACACGAAGATTCTCTTCTCTTACTTGTTTTTCATCAGTAAACACTGCAACTTCCATCTCTTCTGGAGTTACAATCTCTTTCATAGCCGCAAACAGCTCTTCCGGTACTGCACAGCTTGTATAAGCATGTTTTTCTTTCCCACATTCCGCAACGATCGTATCGATGAATTTAATCACTTCCTGATTCACTTCATGAGCTGCAAAAATAGCTTCGATCATCTTCGCTTCCGGAACCTCATTTGCTCCTGCCTCAATCATGATTACTTTGTCTCTTGTGGAAGCAACTGTAAGCTGCATATCTGATACTGCTCTCTGAGCGGCATTCGGATTAAATACAAACTCTCCGTCAATCATACCAACCTGTGTAGTGGAAGTCGGTCCGTCAAACGGAATATCCGAAATTGCTGTTGCGATTGCAGATCCTAACATCGCCGTCAGTTCCGGACTGCAATCTGGATCAACAGATAATACCAGGTTGTTCAACGTCACATCATTTCTGTAATCTTTCGGGAACAACGGTCTCATCGGCCTGTCGATGACACGCGAAGTAAGGATTGCATTCTCAGAGGCTTTTCCTTCTCTTTTGTTAAATCCTCCCGGAATCTTTCCTACCGCATATAATTTTTCCTCATATTCAACACTGAGTGGGAAGAAGTCAATTCCTTCTCTCGGTTTTTCTGAAGCTGTCGCTGTTGATAATACAACCGTCTCCCCATAGTGCATCAGTGCTGCACCATTTGCCTGAGCAGCAACTCTTCCCACATCTACACGAAGTGTTCTGCCAGCTAATTCCATCTCAAATTTTTTCAAACATATTCTTCTCCTTTTTCTTTACACATTGAACGGGTTTTTCCGAAATCTACTGAAAAATATACTTTTTTGTTTTGATAAATATCCTTTTCAGTGGTCTCGGCTAATCTACCCTGTCCGTAATCTGTAATATTGTATCATATAGACAGGGCAAATGTCAATCAGGGACAGGTGTTCTAAAAAACTCCTGTCCCTGTAATACGATCACTTATTCTACTCTACAACGGCAATACGCATCATATTGCTTATTCCCTCTTTTGCCATTCCTTCGCTTCTTGCCGGAATTCCTGCTGTCAATACAACGATGTCTCCCGGTTCCACAATTTGTTTTGCACTTACAAGATTAATAGCCTCTTCACAAATATCTTCTGTCGTCTCCAACTGAATTGATTTGATTGGATATACGCCTCTGTAAAGCTGCATTTTGCGAAGCGTCAGCGCACTTGGGCTCACTCCGATAATAGGTGCTTTCGGTCTGAATTTTGATACCACTCTGGCTGTTGCACCGGATACCGTCGGTGTGACGATACATTTTGCATTCAGGTTTGCTGCTGTTGCAACAGATGAGTAGCCGATCGCACTGGAAATTCCTTTTTTGCGATGTGCCTGTGCTTTTCCAAGAAGTGTCTCATAATCCAAATGCTCTTCTGTATTCTCGATAATGTGAACCATCATCTGAAGTGCTTCTAAAGGATATTTTCCCTGTGCAGTTTCACCTGAGAGCATCACCGCATCTGTTCCATCATATACCGCATTGGCAACATCTGTCACCTCAGCTCTTGTCGGTCTTGGATTTCTCATCATAGAATCCAACATCTGTGTCGCTGTAATAACCGGTTTATAGTTACTGTTACATTTTTGGATCAGCATCTTCTGAAGATATGGAACTTCTTCCGCCGGAATCTCCACTCCCAGGTCTCCACGTGCAACCATGATTCCGTCTGCACAGCGGATAATCTCATCAATATTTTTAATTCCTTCTGCATTCTCAATCTTGGCAATAACCGGAAGATGTGGTGCTCCACACTCTTTTAACAATGCTTTGATCTCAAGAACGCCTTCTGCCGAACGCACAAACGACGCCGCAATAAAGTCAACCCCTTGTTCCACACCAAAAATAATATCCTGACGGTCTTTTTCTGTCAGTGCAGGAAGTCTCACCGGTACATTCGGCACATTCACACCTTTTTTCTGTCCCAGTTCACCACCGTTAATTACACGGCAAATAATATCCGTATCCGTAATATTCTTTACTTCCAGCTCAATCAAGCCGTCATCAATCAAAATTTTCTTTCCGATTTCAACATCTTCTACAAGACCTTCATATGTGATGGAAACTCGATTTGCATCGCCTTCCACGTCTTTTGTAGTTAATGTGAATTTTTGTCCCTCTACAAGTGTCACTTTTTTATCATCTTTTATCACATCCTGTACGAATCTCCGGTCCTTTTGTATCCAAAAGAATCGCAATTGGTTTTCCAGCTTCTTCACGAATTGCTTTGAGCATATCCATTCTGCTTTTCTGTTCTTCATGATCTCCATGTGAGAAATTGAAACGGGCAATGTCCATTCCATTTTCGACTAATTTTTTCATTAACTCTCTGTCGTTTGTGTTTGGTCCCATGGTACAAATAATTTTTGTCTTCTTCATCTCGTTCTCTCCTGCCTTTTTATTTCTATTTCACATGTTCATGCGTAAACAAATGGTCCTGACAATATTCGTAGTTCCCATTGCATTTTGAACAATAACGAAATTCCAAATTTTCATCATCAAGTTCCGTGCGTCCGCAGACTGCACATTTATGTTTTGCACCACCTTCATAGTGCTGCTCTCTTTTTGCCTCATATACTGCTTTTTTATAAGCCTTTTTCCTACGAACTTCCTTCGGCGAATACCGTTTCATATTTCTTGTCGAAACATAGAAAATCAGGAAATTCAAAATGGATACCACTGCAGCCAATGCATTTGCCTTATAGACAATTCCAAATACGCTTCCTCCATATGCCGGCAAAAATGCCTGCAGAATCGCATATCCAAAATAAGCCGCATCCAGCCACGCCAGATATTTCACCTTAATCGGAATCACCATAAACAACAGGAACTGTTCGTTCGGATACAGCGCAGCAAACGCAAAAAACAGTGACAAATTCAAGTAAAACGTCCCAAGTGGGAAGGATACTCCCGCTATCACATACACGAGAATCGCTGCCAATATGTGGAACAGTGCTCCCGTAAAGAAATACAGATTAAATCGAAAAGCTCCCCATGCGTATTCAAGCTGACGTCCGATCATATAATATAAATACAATGCAAACACCATAAACAACGCACTCGAATTTGGCGGCTGCATCAAAAATGTAACTAACCTCCAGATCTGCCCGTGAAACACCGCTTCTATGTTCAGTGACAAATACTGATAATAGAATTCCGGAGCAACCAAACTCAGTGCAAAGCCAACGGTATACAACGCAATCACATAAAACATCAGATTCTGAATTGCATATCGTCCAAACTTCCGTTCTAACTTGCTAATCCAATTCATAAAAATATAGCTCCTTTATTATTTTTTTTACTTTCTCAACAACTAGTAGTAATTGTATCCTCACTAATTCGGTTTGTCAATCGGGCTATTTATATTTACATAATTTTAACAATTTCTCAACCCTAAAAGCTTAAAATATTCCACATATTTTCAAATTGTGTTTTTCGACATCTTATCGTATAATGTAGGTTGTCAAAAAAACGAAATCCATTTTAATAAGAAACTATCTGTTTCTTATCCATAAAAAGGAGATAGATATGAGTAACAATAATTTATATACTTTAGGAATTGATATCGGTTCCACTACTGTAAAATTGCGATTTTGAACGATGCAAAACGAGGTGCTCTTCTCTGACTATGAGCGTCATTTTGCAAATATTCAAGAGACTCTTTCCGATTTGCTCGGACGTGCAATTTTACAAACTGGGAGCCATCCACGTATCGCCGGTCATTACCGGTTCCGGCGGACTGACACTTGCAAAACACTTAGAGACACCATTTGTTCAGGAAGTCATTGCAGTATCTACTGCACTTCAAGACTATGCTCCACAGACAGACGTCGCAATCGAACTTGGTGGAGAAGATGCAAAAAATCATCTATTTCGAAGGCGGTAATGTAGAGCAGCGCATGAACGGGATTTGTGCCGGAGGTACCGGTTCTTTCATTGACCAGATGGCTTCTCTGTTACAGACAGACGCAACCGGTCTGAATGAATATGCAAAGAACTACAAAGCTCTCTACTCTATTGCTGCACGTTGTGGTGTATTTGCCAAATCTGATATTCAGCCATTGATCAACGAAGGGGCTACCAAAGAAGATTTGTCCGCCTCTATTTTTCAGGCTGTTGTGAATCAGACGATCAGTGGACTCGCCTGCGGGAAGCCAATCCGCGGGCATGTCGCTTTTTTAGGGGGACCTCTTCACTTCCTTTCTGAATTGCGGGAGGCGTTTATCCGAACATTGAAATTAGATGATGAGCATATTATTGCTCCGACACATTCTCATCTGTTTGCTGCAATTGGTTCTGCACTGAACTCCAAGCGAGATCTGAGTGTTTCTCTTCAGGAGTTGCAGGAGCGCCTTGCCGGACATATCCACATGGACTTTGAGGTTGAACGACTCACCCCACTATTTTCGAGCAGAGCAGACTATGATGAGTTTCAAAGCAGACACGCAAAACATCAAGTACCTGTTGCTGATCTCTCCTCTTATAAAGGAAAAGCATTCCTTGGAATTGATGCCGGTTCCACTACTACCAAGGCTGCTTTAGTCGGAGAAGACGGAACTTTACTCTACTCCTTCTATCACAGCAATGATGGAGATCCTCTTGGTACGACAATCACAGCAATCAAAGATATTTACCGTCAGCTTCCAAAAGGAGTCACGATTGCGCACTCCTGCTCTACCGGATATGGCGAAGCACTGATCAAGTCCGCTTTGCTTCTTGATGAAGGCGAAGTGGAAACGGTATCTCATTATTATGCCGCCTCTTTCTTTGAGCCGGATGTAGACTGTATCCTCGACATTGGCGGTCAGGATATGAAATGCATCAAAATTAAGAATCAGACCGTCGACAGCGTTCAAACTAAACGAAGCCTGCTCTTCCGGCTGCGGTTCTTTCATTGAGACATTTGCAAAATCATTGAATTACAGCGTGGAAGACTTCGCTCATGAAGCATTGTTCGCCAACCATCCAATCGACCTTGGCACACGCTGTACCGTATTTATGAACTCAAAAGTAAAACAGGCGCAAAAAGAAGGGGCTTCCGTCGCTGATATTTCTGCCGGACTTGCCTACTCTGTTATCAAAAACGCACTGTTTAAAGTTATCAAAGTATCCGATGCTTCTGAACTTGGGAAGCGGATCGTCGTGCAGGGTGGTACATTCTATAATGATGCTGTTCTTCGAAGTTTCGAGACAATCGCCGACTGCCAGGCGGTGCGACCGGATATTGCCGGAATCATGGGGGCATTTGGCGCAGCTCTCATTGCGCGCGAACGTTTCAGCGAATGCAAAGGAACTACGATGCTTTCCATTGAAGAGATTGAGCATCTAGAGTACAGTACCAGCATGGCAAAATGTAAAGGCTGTACGAATAACTGTCGTCTGACGATCAATAAATTCAGCGGCGGACGCAAATTCATTACCGGTAACCGCTGTGAACGCGGTCTCGGAAAAGAAAAATCTGACAACGGTATGCCGAACTTGTTTGCATATAAAATGCAACGTTATTTCAATTATCAGCCGCTTGAGGAATCCGAGGCAGTCCGGGGAACTGTTGGCATTCCACGTGTGCTGAATATGTATGAGAACTATCCGTTCTGGTTTACATTTTTCAACACTTTGAAATTCCGCGTAGTACTTTCTCCGGCTTCCAATCGAAAAATTTACGAACTTGGCATTGAATCAATCCCAAGTGAATCCGAATGTTATCCGGCAAAACTTGCTCACGGACATGTAGAATGGCTCATTCAGCAGGGGATTCCTTTTATCTTCTATCCTTGTATTCCTTATGAACGACAGGAATTTGAAGATGCCAACAACCATTATAACTGTCCGATTGTTACTTCTTATGCCGAAAACATAAAAAACAACATGGATGAGATCACAAACGGAAAGGTTAATTTCAAGAATCCATTTATGTCGTTTAAAAGCGAAGACACCTTATCAACCCGCCTGATTGAAGAGCTTTCTGGAGAATTTTCAATTCCGGCTGATGAGATCCGACAGGCAGTTCACCTCGCTTGGACAGAGCTCGCCAAATGCCGCGAAGACATTCGCAAAAAAGGAGAAGAAACCATTGCATATTTGGATAAGACCGGTCAACGTGGTATCGTCCTGGCAGGGCGCCCATACCACATCGATCCGGAAGTACACCATGGAATTCCGGAACTGATCAATTCTTATGGAATCGCTGTACTGACAGAAGACTCTGTCTCTCACTTACATAAAGTAGAACGTCCGCTTATCGTAATGGATCAATGGATGTACCACTCACGATTGTACGCAGCCGCTAACTATGTAAAGACAAAAGATAATTTAGATCTGATTCAATTAAATTCTTTTGGTTGTGGTTTGGATGCAGTAACAACCGACGCAGTAGCAGATATTTTGACAAAATCCGGCAAAATCTACACTTCACTGAAAATCGACGAGGTGAATAACTTAGGTGCTGCCAGAATCCGTATCCGTTCTCTTCTTTCTGCCATCCGTGTCAGAGAAGAAAAACATACTTCACGCGAGGTTAAGCCATCCTCTATTGTGAAGGTTCCATTTACGAAAGAGATGCGAAAAAACTACACAATACTTTGCCCGCAGATGTCTCCGATTCACTTCGAGCTTGTAGAACCCGCATTCCGCTCTTGCGGCTACAATATTGAAGTGCTTGCAAATGATAATAAATCCGCGGTAAATGTGGGATTAAAATATGTAAACAACGATGCCTGCTACCCTTCCTTGATGGTAGTCGGTCAGATTATGGAGGCCATTCTTTCCGGAAAATATGACACAGATAAGATTGCCGTGATCATTTCCCAGACAGGCGGAGGATGTCGTGCTTCCAACTACATCGGATTTATACGACGTGCATTGGAAAAGGCTGGTTATGCACATATTCCGGTTATCTCCATCAATTTAAGCGGACTGGAAGAAAACCCCGGCTTTAAGATTACGCTTCCACTCGTTTTAAAAGGGATGTATGCGGTTGTATTTGGAGATATTTTCATGAGAGCGCTCTATCGTGTCCGCCCATACGAGGCGGTTCCTGGCTCTGCAAATGCTCTCCATGAAAAATGGAAGAAAAAATGTATTGCATTCGTACAGAAAAAGCATCCTGGCAGACGTGAATTCAACAAAATGTGCAAGGAGATCATTGAGGGCTTTGACAATCTTCCGATGTTAGATATCCAAAAGCCGCGTGTTGGAATCGTTGGTGAGATTCTTGTAAAATTCCTTCCTGCAGCAAACAACTATCTTGTAGAGCTGTTGGAACAAGAAGGTGCCGAAGCAGTCGTTCCTGATCTGCTGGATTTCTTCTTATACTGTTTCTACAATAGTAACTTCAAAGCAGAAAAACTGGGCATGAAAAAAGCAACTGCCTACAAGGCAAACTTGGGAATCAAAGCACTGGAATGGTTCCGCGCCCCTGCCGCAAAAGCATTTGCGCAAAGTAAGCACTTTGATCCGCCGGCGAAGATTACAGACCTTGCAGATATGGCAAAAGATATTGTTTCTCTCGGAAATCAGACCGGAGAAGGCTGGTTCTTAACCGGAGAGATGTTGGAACTCATTCATAACGGCACGACAAACATTGTCTGCACCCAGCCATTTGCCTGCCTTCCAAACCATGTTGTCGGAAAAGGCGTGATTAAAGAACTGAGACGGCGTTATCCGCTCGCAAACGTCGTTGCCATCGACTACGATCCTGGCGCAAGCGAAGTAAACCAGTTGAATCGTATCAAATTGATGCTGTCAACTGCAAATAAAAACTTAAGCAAAAACAACTAATAGGATTCCAAAGGAATTTCCTCTAATTCAAAAAAGACCTTGCCAAAGCTTCACGCTCCATGCAAGGTCTTTTATGTTCTCTATAATTATTTCACAAGAAGTGATGTTCCTGTCATTTCTTTTGGTTGTTCCATTCCCATTAATTCAATCAATGTCGGAGCAATATCTGCCAGACATCCGCCTTCTCTTAATTTGTATGCAGGATCTGCATTTACTAAGATAAACGGAACCGGATTTGTTGTATGAGCTGTAAATGGCTCTCCTGTCTCATAGTCCACCAATTGCTCTGCATTTCCGTGGTCTGCACAAATAAACATCTGTCCGTCTACTTCTTTGATTGCTTCAACAGCTCTTCCCACACATGAGTCCACTGCTTCAATTGCCTTAATTGCTGCATTTTCTACACCAGTGTGTCCTACCATATCCGGATTTGCAAAGTTGATAATGATCACATCATACTTCTCAGATTTGATTGCATCTACTAACTTGTCGCACACTTCAAATGCGCTCATCTCAGGCTGTAAGTCATATGTAGCAACCTTTGGAGATTTCACCAAAATACGGTCTTCTCCCTTATTTGGCTCCTCGACACCGCCGTTGAAGAAGAATGTAACATGTGCATATTTCTCTGTCTCGGCGATTCTTGCCTGTGTCATATTGTTTGCTGCAAGGAACTCACCAAATGTATTTGTAATCTCTGTCTTATGGAAAGCAACTAATTTATTTTCAATTGTCACATCGTACTCTGTAAAGCATATAAATGTTGTCTTAACTCTTTCTCCTCTGTCAAATCCTTCAAAGTTGTCATCACAGAATGTTCTTGTGATTTCTCTTGCTCTGTCCGGTCTGAAGTTGAAGAAGATGATAGAATCGTTATCTTTAATTGTCGCAACAGGCGCTCCATCTTTTACAATCACTGTCGGTAACACAAATTCATCTGTTTTTTCTGCATCATAAGACGCCTGGACTGCGCATGGTCCACACTCTGCAGTCTCACCTTCACCTTTTACCATTGCATTGTATGCCAATTCTACACGGTCCCATCTGTTATCTCTGTCCATCGCATAGTAACGCCCCATTACAGATGCAATCTCACCTACTCCGATTTCTTTCATCTTATCCGCTAATTCCTGTACATAGTCTTTTCCAGATGCCGGCGGTGTATCACGTCCATCCAGGAAACAGTGTACATAAACTTTTGAAAGCCCTTGTTTTTTTGCAAGTTCTAACAATCCATAGATGTGAGAGTTGTGGCTGTGTACTCCACCGTCTGAAACCAGTCCGAACATATGAAGCGCTGAATCATGTTCTTTTGCATTTTTACATGCCGCTAATAATGCTTCATTCTCAAAGAAATCGCCATCCTGAATTGCCTTTGTAATTTTTGTCAGATCCTGATATACGATGCGACCTGCTCCCATATTCAAATGACCAACTTCTGAGTTTCCCATCTGACCTTCCGGAAGTCCGACTGCCATACCGCTGGCATTTCCTTTTACAAACGGATACTCTGCCATCAATTTGTCCATTACAGGGGTCTTACCTTCAAATACCGCATTTGCCTCATGCTTATCATTCAGACCATATCCGTCAAGAATCATTAAAACTGTTGGTTTCTTACTCATCTTTTCATTCTCCTTTATGTTAAACTTTTATCTTTTATCCTACCTGAATTATTTTACATGATTTTCCTTGTCGTTGCAAGTTTTTACCGATGAATTTCTCAGCTCAGATGCGTTCCTGTAAAAAATCAAATACATGTCCTTCTGGTGTATTTAAAAAATGCATCAGCATATATGCACACATAATTGCCACATTCTCTTCCTTTAAGATTCTTCGCACCTCCGCTTTATCTGCAAGCACGATCTCAATCTCCTCATTCTCCTCCTGTCCTTCTTTGGAAGGAACTCCGCTCGCATATCCATACACAGTCCCACAAGATTCATCTGTCATGCCGATCGTCGTAAAATACGGCTTTGTATACATATCCGCCGCATCAATCGGTTGGAAATCAAGTCCGGTCTCCTCTTTTAGCTCCCGCATGCCAGCCATCTTAAAGTCTTCCCCTTCATCCACAAGTCCCGCCGGGAACTCATAGATATAATCATCCAAAGGACATCTATACTGACGAATTAAGACCAGTTTTTCTTTTTTCTCTTTTTCATCTCGATAGACACTATATATAATCACTCCATCTGCCTTGTTTTCTCTTGTCTTAATCTTCAACTCTTCTGTTGTCTTTGCTCTTGATGCCACAAAATAGGTACTGTGCTTCCCTGTATCACTTTTCATATCCAGCTCGTACATGTTCAAAAACTTGTTTTGTGTTGTCTGCTTAATACTTTCTACTCTTCGCATGCTAAACACACTCTCCTCTAAAAATTTGTACCACTCTGTTTCAGGAAACAACAAAGAGTCACCGACCATTCCAGCCAATGACTCCCTGTTAGTTACTAAATTTCAAATACTATTTGTAATTTACGATTTTTCCAAAATCTGGTTTTAACGATGCTCCACCAACAAGTCCACCGTCAATATCTGCCTGAGCAAATAACTCTGGAGCGCTTGCAGCTGAAACAGAACCACCGTACTGAATGCGGATAGCTTCTGCTGTAGCTTCATCATAGATTTCTCCGATGCATTTACGGATTGCTGCACAAACTTCCTGTGCCTGCTCTGTTGTAGCTACTTTTCCTGTTCCAATAGCCCAAATTGGTTCGTAAGCGATTACCGCTGTCTTAGCCTGATCTGCTGTCACATCCAAGAAAGCAATTTTAATCTGCTGACGAATGAAATCAATTGTAACACCCTGTTCTCTCTGTGTTAATGTCTCTCCACAGCAAACGATTGGTGTAATGCCATGTTCGAAAGCATTTTTTTACCTTTTTTATTTACAGTTTCATCTGTCTCTGCAAAGTATTCACGTCTCTCAGAATGTCCGATGATAACATATTTCACCCCAGCATCTGTAAGCATATTTGGCGCGATTTCTCCTGTATATGCTCCACTTTCTTCGAAGTACATATTTTCAGCACCGATTTCGATATTGCTTCCTTTTGCCGCTTCGATTGCTGGAATAATGCTGATTGCAGGTACACAAAATACTACGTCAGCATCTTCTGTAGCTACTAAAGGTTTTAATTCGTTGATCAATGCAACTGCTTCACTTGGAGTTTTGTTCATTTTCCAGTTTCCTGCGATAATTTTTCTTCTTGCCATTTTTATCGTCTCCCAATTACTATTTCATTTATTATTTGTAACTGTTCAATGCGGCGCCGTCGTACAAAAAGTACGTCAAGCCGCATCTAACGCAGTCATTTTGTCATATATGCATGCTATTACTTATCGTTAGCAGCTGCTACCCCAGGTAACTCCTTACCTTCTAAGAATTCAAGAGAAGCTCCACCACCTGTAGAGATGTGTGTCATCTTATCACCGTATCCTAATTGGTTAACTGCTGCCGCTGAATCTCCACCACCGATGATTGTCACTGCATCTGTCTCAGCCAATGCTTTTGCTACTGCTTCTGTACCTTTTGCAAAGTTTGGCATCTCGAAGCATCCCATTGGTCCATTCCATACAACTGTTTTTGCTGTCTTTACAGCTTCAGCATACAATTTTGCTGTCTCTGGCCCGATATCAAGACCTTCCCATCCATCCGGGATTTCTCCTCTGCTCACAACCTGAATATTTGCATCGTTAGAGAAATCATCCGCAACAACATGGTCTACTGGAAGTAATAATTTTACGCCTTTTTCTTCTGCTTTTTTCAACATGTTTAAAGCAAAATCGCAGTAATCTTCTTCTAACAAAGAGATACCTACTTTTCCTCCCATAGCTTTGCTGAATGTATAAGACATTCCACCGCCGATGATCAATGTGTCTACTTTGTCAAGTAAGTTTTCGATTACAGAAATCTTGCTTGATACTTTCGCTCCACCTAAGATTGCAACGAATGGTCTTTCCGGATTATTTACTGCATTTCCTAAGAAATCAATTTCTTTTTGCATCAGGTAACCAACAACTGCTGTATCTACATATTTTGTAACACCTACATTTGAGCAGTGTGCTCTGTGAGCTGTACCAAATGCATCATTTACAAATACATCACATAAAGAAGCTAACTCTTTGCTGAATTCTTCTCCATTTTTTGTTTCTTCTGCTCTGTAACGAGTATTTTCAAGAAGGATAACATCTCCATCATTCATTGCTGCAACTGCGGCTTTCGCATTCTCACCAACAACAGTTGCATCTGCTGCAAATTTTACTTCTTGTCCCAATAACTCAGATAATCTCACTGCAACTGGCGCCAATGATAATTCTGGTTTTGGCTCTCCCTTTGGTTTTCCAAGATGTGAACAAAGAATTAACCTTTCCACCGTCTGCAATTAATTTTTTAATTGTAGGAAGAGCAGCTACAAGACGGTTCTCATCTGTGATTTTTCCATCAATCAATGGCACATTAAAGTCACATCTTACAAGAACTCTTTTCCCTTTTACATTGATATCATCTACTGATTTTTTGTTAAGCATAGTATTGCCTCCTTAAAAATATGATTTTATCATTGAAATAACTATACATATATGTACCATTATTTCTAAAAAAAGAGCCCGGTCCCCAATAAGACCGGACCCCTTTTTTGGATCTTAAATAATTCTGAATAGAATAAGATTATGCTAATTCAGAGAAGTATTTGATTGTTCTTACCATCTGGCTTGTGTAAGAATTTTCATTGTCATACCAAGAAACAACCTGTACTTCTGTTGTACCATTGTCTAATGGAAGAGCCATTGTCTGTGTAGCATCGAATAAAGAACCATATCTCATACCAACGATATCGCTTGAAACGATTTCATCTTCGTTGTATCCGTAAGATTCGTTAGCTGCTGCTTTCATAGCTGCATTGATTTCATCAACTGTTACGTTTCCTTCAACAACTGCTGTTAAGATTGTTGTAGATCCTGTTGGTGTTGGAACACGCTGAGCAGATCCGATTAATTTTCCGTTTAATTCTGGAATAACTAAACCGATTGCTTTTGCTGCACCTGTGCTGTTAGGTACGATATTAACAGCTGCTGCACGAGATCTTCTTAAATCACCTTTTCTCTGTGGTCCATCAAGTGTCATCTGATCACCTGTGTAAGCATGAATTGTGCACATGATACCAGATTTGATTGTAGCTAATTTGTTCAATGCATCAGCCATTGGTGCTAAGCAGTTTGTTGTACAAGAAGCTGCTGAAATTACTGTATCTTCTGGTTTTAATGTGTCATGGTTTACATTGTAAACGATTGTTGGAAGGTCATTTCCTGCTGGAGCTGAGATAACAACTTTTCTTGCACCTGCTTTGATATGAGCTTCTGCTTTTGCTTTTGATGTATAGAATCCTGTACATTCTAATACAACGTCAACACCGATTTCTCCCCATGGAAGTTCTTCAGCGTTTGCTTTTGCATAAATTTTGATTTCTTTTCCATCTACTGTGATAGAATCTTCACCTGCTGTTACTTTATCAGCTAAAGCGTATTTTCCCTGAGATGAATCGTATTTTAATAAGTGAGCTAACATTTTTGGAGATGTTAAGTCGTTGATTGCAACTACTTCATATCCTTCTGCTCCGAACATTTGTCTGAATGCAAGACGTCCAATACGTCCAAATCCATTAATCGCTACTTTTACTGCCATGATTAATTCCTCCTAAAGTTTAATTAATTATTAATTACTGTTTCACAGCGTCTATAGTGATATTCTTTACTATGTTAAAGAATCATCAACCTATTTAAGATTGTACTAAAGATAGTACAAAAATTCAAGTCTATTTTTGAATTTTATGGAAGTTGCTTAAAAACTGGCTTTCTTTCTTTAAATTCTGTATAATATTTGAATCCACATTCTCTCAGGATCGGAGCCACCTTTTCAAAATCATATGCAATATGTTCAGGCTTATGTCCATCTGCCCCGATTGTGATGATCTCTCCTCCAAGCTCACAGTATCTTTTTAAAATGTCAGGATGCGGATGACAAAAGCCCAATCCATATTTAAACCCTGCTGTATTGAGTTCAATCCCTTTTCCATGTGCGATCAAATATTTTAAAATTTCGTCAATTTCATCCGAAAATTTTGTATAAGAATAATATTTTTCTTTTCCGCATCGGACAATATAGTCAATGTGTCCCAGTACATCAAAATCTTTAATTGCCCGAATGTCCGTCAGTGTCTCCAAAAATGCCTGACGGTAAGCTTCTGCATCTGTCTTATCTTCAAAAAACTCTCCGTAATACGGATCCATCCGATTCACAACGTGTACAGATCCAATCACAAAGTCAAACGGATACGACGAAACATACTCTTTATATGCATTCCCCAAATGCGGTTGAAGTCCAATCTCCACACCAATTCGAATATCAATCTTGTCCTGATACATTTCCCGTAGTTTTTTCATTTTCCGAAAATAGGTATCAGTATCAAATAAGAAGAGAGTTTCTTCTCCCGGAAAGTCAAAATCCTGATGATCCGTAAAACAGATTGTCTTAAGTCCCATTCTTATTGCCTCTTCAACCATTTTTTCCGGCATCGTCTCCGAATCAGACGAAAACGATGTGTGCATATGAAAATCTGCTTTTATCATATTCTATTCTCCTATAATCGTACCCCCGCCAAGAACATAATCTCCATCGTAAAAAACAACAGCCTGCCCCGGTGTCACAGCCCTTTGCTGTTCTTCAAATGTACAACGTACCTCATCCTCTCCAATACGTTCCACTTCGCACCAAGCACCTTTGTGATTATAGCGTATTTTGGCAAATACACGGATTTTCTCTCCCTCTTTCAGATCTTCAATGGACATAAAATTCAATTGATTTGCCCGCAATGTATACGTAAGTGATTCCTCATTGCTGCCAATCACAACTTCATTCGTCTCCGGGCGGATCTCCAAGACAAAAACAGGATGTCCAAGCGACAGACCAAGTCCCTTCCTCTGTCCAACTGTGTAATGGGTAATTCCTTTATGTCTTCCGACAACAGTTCCATCCGACAACACAAAATTTCCTTCCGGAATCTTTTTCTCAATTGTCTCCTCGATAAATTCCGCATAATTTCCGTCGGGCACAAAACAAATATCCTGACTGTCTGGTTTGTTCGCCACTCGAAGCCCAATTTTTTCTGCAATTTCCCGTACTTCCTCTTTCGCATAAGCGCCGACCGGCATCAGTGTTCTCTTCAACTGCTCCTGTGTCAGATTGTAAAGCGCATATGTCTGATCCTTTGCAAGTGTGGCTGAACGTCTCAGGCTATATCTTCCATTGGGAAGTTTTTCAATTCTGGCGTAATGACCTGTTGCAATATAATCTGCTCCGATATCCATACTTCTTTTCAGGAGCGACTCCCACTTCACATAGCGGTTACATGCAATACATGGATTTGGTGTCCTTCCATTTAAATATTCATCAACAAAATAGTCAATTACATTTTCTTTGAACTCCTTCTTAAAATTCATAACATAATAAGGAATCCCCAGATCACTCGCAACTCTTCTGGCATCATCTACCGCTGTCAAGCCACAGCATCCTCCATTTTCTTCCTGTATGGCTCTGTCTTCATCCTGCCAAATCTGCATCGTCACACCAATCACATCATATCCTTCTTCTTTTAAAAGATACGCCGCAACCGATGAGTCTACACCGCCCGACATCCCGACAACTACTTTCTTCTTTTCCATTTGGCTCCCTCTGTTCTACCTCTTAGTATTCTTCTTCCTCTTCTTCATCTTCATGAATATCTGATTTTGGTTTTTCCAAACCTTCAATCTTAATTCCGTGTTTTTCGGCATAATCCCAAAGCGCAGCATGGATTGCTTCCTCTGCAAGCAGAGAGCAGTGTACTTTTACAGGCGGAAGTCCGTCCAGCGCTTCCATAACCGCCTTGTTTGTGACTTGAAGTGCGTCGTAGATGCTTTTTCCTTTTACAAGTTCTGTCGCCATACTGCTTGTAGCAACAGCTGCTCCACAGCCAAATGTTTTGAATTTCACATCTTGAATGATCTGGTTATCATCAATGTCAAGATAGATTCTCATAATATCTCCACATTTTGCATTCCCTACTGTACCAACGCCACTGGCGTTTTCAATTTCTCCTACGTTTCTTGGGTTTTGGAAATGATC
>ENA-OQBV01000784-OQBV01000784.1-human-gut-metagenome-genome-assembly--contig:-NODE-784-length-17444-cov-2.700814_pt1 | contig 17444 bp, 17 predicted proteins | sample MGYA00242750_ERZ504559 | MGnify/ENA primary metagenome ERZ504559 (study PRJEB26092, sample SAMD00036230) | human gut metagenome | host: Homo sapiens | study: EMG produced TPA metagenomics assembly of... | reverse complement strand
GTCCGGTAAGAATGGTACCGAGGCAACCACAAACACCATGTACAGAGGAGGCTCCGACCGGATCGTCTATTTTCAATATGTGGTCAATGAAGTCTACCGAGAAAATCATGACGATGCCGCAGATGGCACCGATCATGACTGCTCCGAAGGGGGAAACGAGATCACATCCGGCGGTGACTCCGACCAGTCCTGCCAAATACACCGTTTAATGTTAATGACAAAGAAGGTTTTCCATATTTTATCCAGCTTGCTGTCAAAGCGAAGAAGCCACCGGCGCATGCTGCCAGGTTAGTGGTCAGGAATACGTGAGAGATAACTGTCTGATCAGTACCGGTAGCTGCTGCCAGTTGAGAACCCGGATTAAAACCAAACCAACCGAACCAAAGAATGAATACACCCAGGCAAGCCAATGTCAAGCTATGTCCCGGGATAGCCTTAGACCTGCCATCTTTACCATATTTACCGATACGCGGTCCTAGAACGGCAGCACCTACCAGGGCAATCCACCCGCCTACTGAGTGAACGACAGTGGAACCGGCGAAGTCATGGAAGGTGGTTCCGAATATGTTTGTCATAAAAGAATTTTCTTCACCATTCATCAGCCATCCGCCACCCCACGTCCAGTGTCCTGATACCGGATAAATCAGTACGCTGATGAAGATGGTGTATACCAAGTACATGGAGAATTTAGTACGTTCTGCCATAGCTCCTGATACGATGGTTGCTGCAGTGGCACAGAATACGGTTTGGAAGATCAGAAACCCTTCAATGGGTAGTCCGTTGTCAATGACTTTGTCCATTATGTCAAGGTTGAAAAATGTGGCGTGCCTACGAAACCTCCCACACCGAACATCAATCCGAAACCGATGAACCAGAAGAGGATGGAGCCGAACATAAAGTCAATCAGATTCTTCATCAGTACGTTGGCGGTATTCTTGGTGCGGATAAATCCAGCTTCCACCAAAGCGAATCCCGGTTGCATGAAGAATACCAGTATGGCTGCCAGCAGCATCCATACAGTATTCAGACCGGTTACAATTTCATTGATGGCTTCTGTGTCCGTGCTCCTGACAGGAGTTTCCGATAGTGCGTCTTGTGCCCAAAGGCTGGCTGGGAACAGAAATAAAAGTATAAAGAGTCTTTTCAGGTATAGTTTTTCCATACCTTTTCTATTAGTTGTATCCATAATTTTTTCGCTTAAGTTGTAGTATGATTTTTACTTTGTAGAGTAGTTTTGACCGGGGTGTGTAATGAGTTATTTCTCTTGTTCTGCATTGTACAAGGCAATATCTCCACGTTCTCCTGTACGGATGCGGATGGCATCTTCAACGGGTATGACGAAGATACGTCCGTCACCGATCTCGCCGGTATGAGCAGCCTTGAGAATGGCATGAATGGTTTTGTCCACATTCTTTTCGCGGACTACAATGGAAACCAGGATTCTCTCAATGGAACTGGTGTCATAAACCACTCCACGGTAAATGCGTCCTTGACGTGTTTTGCCAATGCCTCTTACATCGTAATAGGAAAACCATTCGATTTTCGGCTTCGAGCAACGCTTCTTTTACGTCCTCGAATTTGGTCTTACGGATAATAGCTTCAATTTTTTTCATTGTTGTATTTGTATTTTGTATATAATGTAATCTTTTTACCTTCTAAAAAACTGATACCTTGTTGTTATCCTTGTATTTATGCTCTTTATGATTAAAAACTTAGCCCGAAAACGAAATAAGCCCCTTCAGTGCGTGGGTTTACGGTGACTTTTGCAAAAGCTGGAACGGAAAATGAATCGGTGATTCTTATCTCCTTGGCGGCTCCCAGGCTGATGTCGCATACGGCGAAACCGTTGGAACCGTTGCATACAGGGTCTTCGGAATAGTTGTAAAAGTCTGTGGCCCACGGAGTCGCTCCTATTTCCGCTGTCCATTCCAGTCCTGCCAGTGTGAAAGGTACGGTAGCCGAAATGTAGGAAGAATAGGCTCTGTCTCCTTCGTTATTCACTCCGTCGGTTCCGGCGAAATTGGTATACCAGTTCAAGGCCAGCGGTCCGAAGTCATAACCTATCTGTGCCTCGAAGGTATGGTTGGTATTGTGTGAGCCGTAATGGAAATACCCCGGTCCTCCATTGAACCAGTAATCTGTGACGGAGATACTGAACCCTCCTGTGGTGTAGCCTAATGTGAGGTCAATCTCTTTTGTATCTTCTTTTTCGATACCTGCTGTTCCCCATGCAGACAATGAGAACCCTTTGTAAGAAACTGACAACGTGGGTTGGATACTGACACCCCCCAAATCCTGGCAACGCCAGATGTATCCGCTTACAAAGTCGGCTCCTACGCTGGCTTCTACTTTGTCCTGCGCCATGCCCATTGCCGGAACAGCTATTGCCAAGGCCGACAGAAATGTTGTTTTTCTAAAACTCTTTTTCATTGCTTTTTACCTTTTTAATTCATAATAGTGAGTTTGTTATATCTCGTATGTATTTGTTTTTCTTGTAATGGTTTGTGCTTGTTATGTGATAAATGTTGTTTATAATATCCATCGCCTGATTCGTTTCATTGCCTTTTCACAGTCCGCGCGTTCGCCGAAGGCGGTCAGCCGTATGTAACCTTCTCCACTGGGACCGAATCCTACTCCGGGAGTACCTACCACATTGGCTTCGTACAGCATTTGTTCAAAGAACTTCCACGAGCTGATTCCTCGGGGAGCCTTCACCCATAAATAAGGTGCGTTCTCACCGCCGAATACTTTTAGTCCGGTGCTTTCCAGTCCTTCTTTCATGATGCGGGCGTTGGTCATATAATAGTGGATGGTGGCTTTTATCTGTTCCTTTCCTTCAGGGCTGTAAATGGCCTCCGCACCGCGCTGGGTAATGTACGAGGTTCCGTTGAACTTAGTGCATTGGCGACGGTTCCACAACCGGTTCAGCGGGATGCGTTTTCCTTCCAATGTGGCGGCGGTCAGCTCCTTGGGTACTACGGTGTAGCCGCAACGCACTCCGGTAAAGCCGGCGGTTTTGGAGAAGCTGCGGAACTCTATGGCTACCTTTTTGGCTCCTTTTATCTCGTAAATGGAGTGGGGGATGTCGGGGTCTTGAATGTAGGCTTCGTAGGCTGCGTCATAAAGAATCAATGTGTCGTTCTCCAGTGCGTAATTCACCCATTTCTTCAATTCTGCTTTACTGATAACCGTACCGGTGGGGTTGTTGGGGTAACATAGATATAAAATGTCTATTCTGCGGTCGGGGATAGCGGGAATGAAATTGTTTTCACTCAGGCAGGGCAGATAGACCACGTTGCTCCATCTTCCGTTTTCCAGCACTCCTGCTCGTCCACACATGACGTTAGAGTCGATATATACCGGATAAATAGGGTCTGTCACACCGATGCTGTTATCGTGGCGGAGGATGTCCCCTATATTTCCCGTATCGCTTTTGGCGCCGTCACTGACGAATATCTCGCCGGATTCCAAATGTACTCCGCGTGAGGCATAATCGTTTTTCAAGATGGCGTCGATTAGAAAATCATATCCTTGCTCGGGACCGTATCCACGGAAGGTTTCTTTGCTTGCCAGTTCGTCCACCGCTTTGTGCATGGCTTCTATGGATGCTTGGGGCAATGGTTGTGTCACGTCTCCGATGCCCAGACGGATGAGGTCTTTTTGGGGATGGGAAACTTTGAATGCATTTACTTTCTTGGCAATGTCCGAAAACAGGTAATTGTTGGGCAGTTTCAAAAAATGTTCGTTTACTAATGCCATAATTGCTGTTGTTTTATAGTTTGTCTTTACTGATTTCTTATTCCTGTTAAATTTCTATCTCACCATCGAAAACTTTTACTGCGGGACCTGTCATGTACACATGTCCGTCTGTTTCGTTCCAATGGACTTGTAAATCACCACCATCCATTCTTACCCGTGATTTTCTTCCGGCCTTGTGGTTCAGGTATGCGGCTACGGCAGTGGCACAAGCTCCTGTTCCGCATGCCATGGTGATGCCCGAGCCTCTTTCCCAGACTCTCATCCTTAAGGAACCGTCCGGCAATACTTCAACGAATTCTACATTTGTTCGTTCGGGAAAAAGCGGATGATTCTCCAGTTTCGGACCTATTGCCGGCAAATTTACATTTTTTATATCATCTATGAAAATTACTAAATGTGGATTTCCCATACAAACAAATGTTCCTTTGTATTCTTTTCCATCTACTGTGATTGTTTTTGCCAACATTTTGCCGTCCGGGGTATTTATTTGTCTGGAGTTGGTAAGCAGGGGAAGATCCATGTCTACTGTTACTTCTTCTACCAGCCCGTTCTCCGTATGCAGTTTTAGGATCTTGATTCCTGAGAGCGTTTCCAGCGTGATGACTTCCTTTTGAGTCAATTTGTTGTCATATACATACTTTCCTATACATCTGGAGGCGTTGCCACACATCATAGCTTCAGAACCATCTGCATTGAATATGCGCATACTGAAATCCGCTTTGGTTGATTTTCCAATCAATACCAGCCCGTCGGAACCGATCCCCGTGTGACAAGAACTCCATTTGATGGAAGTTCTCACGGGGTCTGCTATGGGGTGTCTCAGGGTGTTTACGTATATATAGTCATTACCTGCTCCCTGCATCTTCGTGAACTTGATTGTTGTTGCCATTTTGTCTATAACTTCTTCTGTTATTATTTCCTTTTGTCTTATTTTGGTGCAAATATATATCTTTTTGATGTTTTATAAACAATGGTGCTATCTATATTCTTATTTATTTTTATTCTAATGATAAATAGAAAGCTATTTTAGGTGTTTTTCTTTCAAACTGAAATAAAAGTCTAGTTATATTCTTTTTAATTGTAATTCATTAAGTCTGTACTCTGTTATGGAACATATAGTTTAGGTAATATTTTGTTGGTTATTCAGTGTTGTATAATCGGTATCGTATATAATTAAGGTGGATGATCGATGTAACAAAATGATAATATATTATCGCATTGCTATATTATTTTGTTACCTTTGCATCCTGTTGGATAAAAAAGAGATTTGTAATGCAGAATATTATTGCGATAGAAAATGGTGTGACCCGCCATCCGCTGTACCGGATGAAGGAACCGGTGAATATGACACTTGCCGCCGGAGAACATATAGCTGTTGTGGGAAGAAACGGGGCAGGAAAAAGTATATTGGTAGATACGATTACAGGTCGGTGGCCGTTGTTGATGAACGAAGTGAAATATGATTTCTCTCCCTCTCCTTCGAAGATGGCATACGAGAATATAAAGTATATTGCTTTCCGTGATTCATACGGAGATGCCGATGGAAATTACTATTATCAGCAACGGTGGAATGCTCATGATTTGGATGAAACTCCACTGGTACGTGATTTGTTGCCCGAAGCGACCGATTCAGGCCTGGAAAAGGCTTTGTATGAACTGTTTGGCATGGAGAGGATGCTGGATAAACATATCATTCTGCTTTCCAGTGGTGAGTTACGTAAGTTTCAACTGACAAAGACTTTGCTGAGTAATCCGCGTGTACTGATTATGGATAATCCCTTTATCGGACTGGATGCGAAGACGAGGGACCTGCTTCATACATTGTTGGGTGAACTGACTAAAGTAACCCATTTGCAGGTAATCCTTATCTTGTCTAAGTCCGATGATATTCCTGCTTTTATCACTCATGTTATTCCTGTGGAAGACAGGGTGTGTGGTAAAAAGATGACTTTGCAGGAATATTTGGCGGTCCGTAAGCCGATACCGGAACGGATGCTTTCCGAAGAAAAGGAGGCACGGATTCTGAATTTGCCTTACGGCGGTGATTTGTATCACACCGAGCACGTAGTCGATTTGAACAAGGTAAGCATCCGTTATGGCGAGCGTACCATTTTGAAAGATTTGGACTGGACAGTGAAATGTGGCGAGAAATGGGCTTTGAGTGGAGAGAACGGTTCAGGAAAGTCTACGTTGCTGAGTCTGGTCTGTGCAGATAATCCGCAGAGTTATGCTTGTGATATTACCTTGTTCGGCAGAAAACGCGGTTCCGGAGAAAGTATTTGGGAGATAAAGAAGCATATAGGATATGTCAGTCCTGAGATGCATCGCGCTTATCTGAAGAACCTTCCTGCCATAGATATTGTGGCAAGCGGGCTACATGATTCTGTGGGGTTGTACAAACGTCCGCGTCCCGAGCAGATGGCGGCTTGTGAATGGTGGATGGATATTTTTGGTATTGCAAATTTGAAAGATCGGAATTTCTTGCAGTTGTCCAGTGGCGAGCAGCGTCTGGTGTTGTTGGCTCGTGCTTTTGTGAAGGATCCTGAGTTGCTTATTTTGGACGAGCCTTTGCATGGGTTGGACTTGTACAACCGCCGGTTGGTGAAAGATGTGATAGAAACTTTCTGCCGTCGTAAGGACAAGACCATGATTATGGTGACACATTATCAGGAAGAGTTGCCCGCATGTATAACTAACTCTCTTTTCTTGAAGCGGAATTAAAAGTTCTTTTTCAAAAGGTACGTTCCGGGCAGACGGAAGACGACAGGTTAAACGATAGTGCCCTGTCGCTTTCCGGACAAGCCGGGGTGTTGGACTGAGTACAAATAATTCTACTGTTCGTTTCATAAATATAGCATTGAAATTTTTTAAAGAAAACGAATCATGGAAAACACATTAAAAAAGCCTATGACAGGCATTATTCCTCCTTTAGTGACTCCGTTACTGGATAATGACAAACTGGATATTGACGGTTTGGAAAGATTGATAGAACGACTGATAAAAAGGAGGAGTGCACGGATTATTTATACTGGGTACTACCGGAGAGGCGCAGAGCATCAGTTACCGCCTCCGCCATGAAATGATAAAGGAAACTTGCCGCATCAATGCCGGCAGACTTCCGGTACTGGTTTGTATTTCCGATACATCAATTGTAGAAAGTATTCATTTGGCACGTGTGGGGGCCGAGTGTGGTGCTTCAGCCGTAGTTTCCGCTCCCCCTTACTATTTTGCTCCGGGACAGCCTGAACTGGCCGAATTTTATGAAGACCTTATCCCTCAGTTGCCGTTGCCTATCTTCTTATATAATATGCCGTCGCATACAAAAGTGAATTTTGCTCCGGCTACGATACAGCGCATTGCCCGTAACCCTCAGGTAGTGGGATTCAAGGATAGTTCGGCCAATGCCGTTTATTTCCAGTCCGTGATGTATGCCATGAAGGACCGACCGGATTTCGCCATGCTGGTGGGACCGGAGGAAATTACGGCCGAGTGTGTGTTACTCGGGTGGACACGGAGGCATCAATGGAGGTGCCATATGTTTCCGGAATTGTATGTAGACCTGTATAATGCCGCCTTGGCACGTGACATGGAAACGGTGAGCCGTCTTCAACCTCTGGTGATGCAGATAAGCAGCAGTATTTATACTGTGGGCCAGCATGGTTCCAGTTATCTGAGGGATTGAAATGCGCGTTGTCTTTATTGGGCGTTTGTGATGATTTTGTTGCGGCTCCTTTCCATCGCTTCAATGCTCCGGAACGCGAGAAGATACGCAAGGCGTTGGAGGCACTCCCTTTTTGTCCGGAGTTGAAACCTTAAATGCTCGGTCTGTATGCATATCATTGATATAATCGTCTTTTTGCTGTTTACCGGCGGAGTCGTGGCCTTCGGTTGTTCTTTCTTTAAGAAGAAAGGTACTTCCGAGGAGTTCACTTCTGCCGGCAGAAGCTTGCCCGGCTGGGTGGTGGGGATGTCCATCTTTGCCACGTATGTCAGCAGTATCAGTTATTTGGGATATCCGGGAAAGGCTTTTTCGGGAGATTGGAATGCGTTTGTATTCAGCCTGTCTATCCCTATAGCTTCTTATTTTGCGGCTCGTTACTTCGTGCCTTTTTACCGAAGCCAGGACAGTATATCGGCTTATAGTTTCCTGGAAAACCGCTTCGGCCCTTGGGCCCGTATATATACCTCGTCCTGTTATCTGCTTACCCAGATTGCACGTACAGGCTCTATTCTGTATTTGTTGGCATTGCCCATGAATGTATTGCTGGGATGGAATATCCAGACCATCATTATTGTGACCAGTGTGGCTATTGTACTTTATTCCATGCTGGGCGGCATGAAAGCTGTCATTTGGACAGAGGCCATACAGGGGATTATTCTGATTGGCGGTGCGCTGGTATGTATGTTCATCTTGCTTTTTGACATGCCCGAAGGTCCGGCACAGACTTTCTCCATCGCTATGGAAGATGGAAAATTCAGCTTGGGAAGTTTTGGAAGCAGTTTAAGTGAGTCCACTTTTTGGGTGTGCCTGATTTATGGCGTATTTACCAATTTGCAGAACTATGGTATAGACCAGAGTTATGTGCAACGTTATCATACGGCGAAGAATGAGAAGGAGGCTAAGTTCTCGGCCTTGTTCGGAGGATATTTGTTTATTCCCGTTTCGGCTGTCTTCTTTATGATAGGGACCGGGCTGTATGCGTTCTATAAAGTGCATCCGGGGGTCTTGCCCGACGGAGTGGGGGCGGATTATGTCTTTCCGTTCTTTATAGTCAATGAGTTGCCGGTGGGGTTGACAGGCCTGCTGATTGCTTCTATCTTTGCCGCAGGTATGAGTACCATTGCGACCAGTGTCACTAGTTCGTCTACCATCATTCTGACGGATTATTACCAGCGTTTCCGCAAACATGCCGGAAACAGGGAACGGATGTTGGTGCTGAAACTCTCTAGTGTGGGAGTAGGAGTGGCAGGAATTCTGGTGGCCTTTGCCTTTATGAGTGTGCAAAGTGCGCTGGATGCTTGGTGGGCGTTGGCGTCTATTTTCAGCGGAGGCATGTTGGGACTGTTTCTACTGGGGTATATTTCGAGGAAGGCACGTAATTTTGATGCGGTACTGGGAGTCGTTTGTGGGGTAATTCTGGTTTGTTGGATTGTGATATCCCCTTTTGTACATGCTAATCTGGCTATCGTATTCGGAACGTTGCTGATATTTTTGGTGGGATTCCTGAGTGCTAATTTGTTTAATAAGAGAAGGTGTAAGTAGAATAACTTAATTTTATGCATTAGGCGTGTCAAAACCAAAATGACTGCTCCTGAAGGTTACAGATAGTAATTATAACACTTAAAAGGGTCGTATCAAGCTCTGTATTGAGTAATGATACGACCCTTTCTTAGTCTTTTAGGATGCTCAAATTTCAGATTATAAGTTCATATTTCCAAAAACTGAATTTGGACACATCCACTTTTATGTATTTGTCGGTTACAATCTGTAATCTTTAGAATGTTCATCTTGTTTTTGATTCATTCTCCGGTTTTTTTGATCGTTTCATTGTCCGCACCATCAGATAAATCTTTGCAACTCATTGACCCTGTTTAATGCGGCATTGAAATCTTCCACCAGTTCTTTCATCACTTCATCCACCGTCTGTAATTTATGTATGCAGGATGCGACTTGTCCTATTTCCAGTTCCCCTTCGAATAAATCTCCTTCAAAGATTCCCTTTTTTGCACGTCCTTTTCCTAACAAAGTGCGTAGTTCATCCGTTGTCGCGCCACGGCTTTCCGCTTCTTCCACTTGTTTGAAGAAATCATTTTTGACCAGCCGGACGGGAGAGAGCTGTTTCAATGTCAGTTGGGTATCTCCTTCGTTCAGTCGCAGGCATCGGTCTTTGAATGTGAAATGAGCGGAACTCTCTTCGGTTAATGCGAAGCGCGTGCCTATCTGCACCCCGTCGGCCCCCAATGCCATAGCAGCTAGTATACTTTCTCCCGATCCGATACCTCCGGCAGCCATCAACGGCACAGTGGTAATCTGTCTGACGGCCGGAATAAGACATAGGGTGGTCGTTTCCTCCCGTCCGTTATGTCCTCCTGCTTCGAATCCTTCGGCTACGATGGCGTCTACGCCTGCTTCTTCACATTTGGCGGCAAACTTGGTGCTTGCCACTACATGGGCCACAATGATGCCGTGCTCATGCAGGTGTTCTGTCCAAGTCTTTGGATTTCCGGCAGAGGTGAAGACGATTCTCACACCCTCTTCTATTACCATATTGATAAGGATGTCTATTTCGGGATACATCAGCGGAATGTTTACTCCGAAAGGCTTGTCTGTCGCCGCTTTGCATTTCCGTATGTGCTCGCGCAAGGTTTCGGGATGCATGGAGCCTGCTCCTATCAGTCCCAGCCCTCCGGCATTACTTACTGCGGAGGCCAGTCTCCAACCGCTACACCATACCATTCCTCCCTGTATGATGGGATACTTTATTCCAAAAAGGTTGCAAATTCTGTTCATATATAATAATTTAATAATTTGCACATTATTCATTATACAAAACAACTAACTTTTATTGAATGTTTTAGGGGGAAAGTAGTGAAAAAAGGAAAAATTCTTAGAAATTTTAAGGTTTGTAGAACAGAAATGGTCTATCTTTGTTCTCGGAATTAAAATTGTATATTTATAAACGGATAAAAACCATGTTATTACAACTGCTATTTGTACTTGTCGCTATTATTGTAGGTGCCCGTTTGGGAGGTATCGGATTGGGAGTGATGGGAGGTGTAGGCCTTGCCATATTGACTTTTGTCTTCGGACTTCAGCCTACCGCTCCCCCTATTGATGTGATGTTGATGATTGTCGCCGTTATCTCTGCCGCCTCTTGTATGCAGGCTGCCGGCGGACTGGACTATATGGTGAAGTTGGCGGAACGGCTGTTGCGCCGTAACCCTTCGCAGGTGACTATCCTGAGCCCGTTGGTTACTTATCTGTTTACTTTTTGTCGCAGGTACAGGGCATGTGGCCTACTCTGTACTTCCTGTCATAGCCGAGGTAGCTACGGAAACTAAAATTCGTCCTGAGCGTCCTTTAGGCATTGCCGTTATCGCCTCGCAACAGGCTATTACCGCCAGCCCTATCTCTGCCGCTACCGTAGCGTTGCTGGGCCTGCTGACAGGATTTTGACATTACTTTGTTTGATATTCTGAAGATTACCATTCCTGCTACATTAATCGGTGTGCTGGTCGGCGCTTTCCTTTCAAAAAAGGTCGGCAAGGAGTTGTTGGAAGATCCTGAATACCTGCGCCGTCTGGAAGCCGGAATGATTGATACAAAACATGTGGAACTGAACGATGTGAAGAATATGTTTCACGCCCGTATCTCGGTGATTATCTTTATTGCCGCCACACTGCTGATTGTATTATTCGGCTCTATCCCTGCTATGCGTCCTGTGTTCAACGGTGCGGCTTTGGATATGCCTTCTATTATTGAGATCTTGATGTTGTGTGCGGCAGCTATTATTCTTATCATTTCACGTACGGATGGAATCAAGGCTACACAAGGCAGCGTGTTTCCTGCCGGAATGCAGGCGGTAATCGCTATTTTTGGTATTGCATGGATGGGGGATACGTTCATCAATGGAAACATTACGGAACTGACAGGTTCTATTGAAGGGATTGTGCGTCAAATGCCCTGGCTGTTCGGTCTGGCATTGTTTGTCATGTCTATTTTACTTTATAGCCAGGCTGCTACGGTGCGTGCTATTGTACCGTTAGGAATAGCACTGGGTATTTCTCCGATGATGCTGATTGCTTTGTTCCCTGCCGTCAACGGATATTTCTTTATCCCTAATTATCCTACGGTGGTGGCAGCCATCAACTTTGACCGTACAGGAACAACGGGTATTGGAAAATGGATTCTGAACCATTCGTTTATGATGCCCGGAATGGTGGCTACCCTTGTTTCTATTGTGGTAGGCCTGCTGCTGATACAGGTATTCTAGAAAGGAAAGGGATAGGTGCGGTCAGGCTTGAAGATGAGTAATCTTTCATCTGTAACATGAGTAATCTTCTGCCTGTAACATTTATAATGATTCGATGTGCACATATATATCATCGGCGCATCTTCTTCCTCTGTGTGTGAACAAAATTTCCAAATAATTATTATAGTAATAAAACCTAAACTTGAAAAGATTATGAACGGATTAAGAAAACTCAGCCTTATGGCGGCAATGCTGGTATGTACCACATTGGCTGCTGTCGCCCAAAAGCCTAATATCCATATATTGGCTACAGGAGGGACTATTGCCGGAACAGGCGCTTCGGCTACTAAAACAAATTATACTGCCGGACAGGTGGCTATCAGCACATTGCTGGAAGCGGTTCCCGAAGTGAACAAAATAGCCAATGTGACCGGGGAACAGATTGTAAAAATCGGCTCTCAGGACATGAATGATGCCGTATGGCTGACGTTGGCCAAGCGTATCAACGAGCTTTTCAGCCGTGGAGATGTGGACGGTATCGTGATTACCCACGGGACTGACACGATGGAAGAAACCGCCTTTTTCCTGAACTTGACTGTGAAGAGTGACAAGCCTGTTGTATTGGTAGGAGCCATGCGCCCCTCTACGGCCATGAGTGCGGACGGACCGCTGAACTTGTATAATGCAGTAGTCACTGCCGCCGCCAGGGAATCACGGGGAAAAGGTGTCGTAATTGCTATGAACGGTTTGATTTTGGGAGCTCACGGAGCCATGAAGACCAATACGGTGGATGTACAGACTTTCCAGTCCCCTAACTCCGGTGCGTTGGGATATGTATTGAATGGTAAGGTTTTCTATAATATGGAATCTTTGAAACGCCATACCACCGGTTCCGATTTTGATGTAACCCACCTTGACAAGCTGCCGAAAGTAGGTATCGTTTACAGTTATTCCAATGTAGAAGCTGATATCATGACTCCTTTCTTGAATAATGGGTATCAGGGTATTGTTCATGCCGGTGTGGGGAATGGCAACATTCATCAGAATTTGTTTCCGATGTTGGAAAAGGCTCGTCAACAAGGTATTTTGGTAGTGCGTTCCAGCCGTGTTCCTACCGGACCGACTACATTGGATGCTGAGGTGGATGATAATAAATACCAATTTGTGGCCTCACAGGAGTTGAACCCTCAGAAGGCACGTGTGTTGTTGATGCTGGCGTTGACTAAGACAAAAGACTGGAAGAAAATTCAGGAATACTTCAACGTATACTAGTCCATCCGGCACTTTTTCTTTTTATCTCTTTTTCTTTTGTGCGCATAAAAGAAAAAAGAGAATACATTACAACCTAAAACTTTGACTTATGAAAAGAATAATGTTAGTATGCCTGACAGCCCTTGCTGTCTCAGGCACTTACCCTTTATATGCCCAATCTTCCGGAAGTGATTTCATGGCCGGTGACAAAAGTCTGTTTGAAGAAGTCACCGGTATCAAGAAGAAAACGGACAAGTTCAATCTCTATCTTAATATGCACGGTGATTTCAATATGAAATGGAACGACTCCGGATTTGATCGGGGCGCATTCGAAATGAAGCAACTCCGTATCGAGATGAAGGGAGATATCAATGACTGGTTAAGCTATCGTTACCGTCAGCGTCTGAATCGGGGTAACGATGGTTCCGGCAATATAGATAATGTACCTACCAGCATAGATTGGGCGGGAGTAGGCATCAAATTAAATAAGTTCTCATTTTTCGCCGGAAAGCAATGTGCCTCGTATGGTGGTATAGAATTTGATTTGAATCCGATTGATATTTACGAATATAGTGACATGATAGAGCACATGAGTAACTTCATGACCGGTTTGAATGTGGCATACAACTATAATCCTTATCAGCAGATACAATTTCAGGTATTGAACAGCCTGAACGGGCTGTCCGAGGAGATGTACGGGGATTTGGAACGTACCAAACTGCCGTTGGTTTATACCTTGAACTGGAATGGTAATTTTCTGGATGTTTTCAAAAACCCGTTGGTCTGCCTCTGTCATGAACGAAACGAAAGGCGAGAAGATGTATTATTATGCTTTGGGTAATGAATTTAATTTCAGCCCTAAATGGCACGTCTATTTTGACTGGATGTATTCTCATGAAGGGGTAGACCGTAAAGGGATTATAACTAGTATAGTAGGAACTGATAATCAGGCACACAATGCTTTTAATGCCGAATATATGTCCTATGTGTTGCATGTGAATTATCGTTTTGCCCCGAAGTGGAACTTGTTTGCAAAAGGAATGTATGAAACGGCTTCCGTTTATAAGGCAAGCGATGAAGTGGAAAAAGGTAAATATCGCACGGCATGGGGATATGCAGGAGGAATAGAATTTTATCCGATGGAGAGCAATCTGCACTTCTTCCTGGCATACGTGGGGCGTTCCTATAAATATACCGATCGTGCGAAGGCATTGGGTGAGGACAATTTCAGTACCCATCGTGTGTCAGTGGGATTCATTTGGCAGATGCCTGTATTCTAGCTCATGTTTTCCTTTTTTGTTTGTTATTCTGCATTGCGTTACCTCCTCTTGGAGATAGCGTAATGGCAGGATGAAGACGATGGAAGGGCAGAAAGAATATGTTTGTTTTTGTTTGGGAGCGATCCATTTATTCTTGAGCCAGACTTTCTACCGATTTGATGAAAGCTTCGGCACGTGGTCTGAGATAATCTACCAATGCGGCATCGCAATAGGCAAAGTCTTCGTAGTCTCCACTGTGCCGTTTGTCAAACAAGTTGCTGAATGTGCTGCCATGTTCCAGACTCAGTACTCCTGTGCGCACAAAGTGATAGGACAACATTATTTTTACTCCATTGTGGGTGCCTGCCTCGATTCCCTTAGCTATTTAATAAACCGATGGCTGCATAAAAGCAGGCATAATAAAGGCGGTTGATGGCGGCGTTAAAATAATTTCCCACACGCATATAGTCAGCTTCTTCCAAAGTCTTATACGCTCGTTCAAAACGGTATTGAATCAAGGCAACGCGGTGCTCGGGGGATAGTTCCTGCTTCATAACACTATCCCTTCATTCATTACGTTCAGCGAAAACGGAGTCTGAAAGGGACGGTTCTCCCATAATCTGCGCAGCATAATCATTGGGCTGATAATAACTCCCGATTTTACTTCCAGTTCATAAAGCGGACGGATAATTTCCTGCTCGTATTCTGGAGTAAGCTGTGGCTCGTCTACAAGAATAAGCAGATCGATATCACTGTCTGGGCGAGCCTCTCCGCGAGCTTCCGATCCATAAAGTATGATTTGGGCATTTGGTGCTACTTTGTGGAGGATACTGCGTATCATATCTACAATTTCGGTTCTTCGCATGATTTTTCTCCTTTCTCTATTTTATAGTAACAAAGATAATGAAAAAATGTCAACTTGTTACTGCCCTGTTTCTAAAAATATCTTTTCTTTCTGGCCTTATTTAGTTCGATAATGCTTTTTCTATTGTATAGGCCGGTGGTTTTTCTTCCCGAAAAACTTATCAATAATCAATGCGATAGCCCCATCGCCCGTCACATTGCAAGCAGTGCCGAAACTATCCATGGCAATGTAAAGTGCTATCATCAAAGCCTGTTCACTTTCTCCGAATCCCAGCATGGAAGACAGGATCCCCAATGCAGCCATGATGGCTCCTCCCGGTACTCCAGGTGCGGCTACCATTGTAATTCCCAGCATAAAGATAAATCCTGCAAACATGGGGAAATCAAAAGGCATTCCTTGCATAATCATCAGTGCCAGTGCGCAAGCGACAATCTTCAGCGTGCTTCCCGACAGATGAATTGTGGCGCATAGCGGAATGACAAATCCGGCTATATCCTCCGTAACCCCATTCTTGATGGTCTGCCGCAAAGTCACCGGAATGGTGGCCGCCGATGACTGTGTGCCCAATGCTGTGAAATAGGCAGGCATCATCTTTCCCAGTAGTTTGAACGGGTTCCGGTGCACAAACAGCGCTGCAATGGTATATTGAAAAACCAGCAGGAAGATGTGAAGCAGGAAAATTACTCCGATAATTTTAATGAATACCATCAGAATGTTATATACCTGTCCGGAATGAGTCATATTCAGGAATATACCGAATATATAGATAGGCAGCAGGGGCAGAATCACCGTCTGGATGGTCTTGACTATGATTTCTTTGAAATCGTTACATACGTTTTTCAGCGCTGTACTATCCAGATGTGCGATGCCCAGACCTAGCGTGAAGGCCAGGATCAAGGAAGTCATCACATTCATCACCGGAGGAATGCCTACGGTGAAGAACGGAGAAATGTCATGCGCTTCACTGATTTGTTCTATCGGCGCTCCCGGAGCAATCATGGAAGGGAATAAAGTCACTCCGGTGAAATAAGACAGGAATCCGGAGAACAAAGTGGCGCCGTATGCCACCAACGTTGTGATTACCAGCATCTTTCCCGCCTCCTTGCCGATATCGGCAATGGCGGGAGTGACCAGCCCGAGAATAATCAACGGAATGATGAAACCCAGGAACTCGCTGAAGATCCCGTTGAAAGTCACAAATACTCTCACCAGTTCGCCGGGAAGAACGTTTCCGAATCCTATACCCAATGCGATGGCGATGATAATCCGGGCTAATAAGCCGATTTTTAACCTCTTCATGATAATGTGCTATTGTTCAAATTGCAAAGATAGAATTATTGAACAAATTACCTATTAAATTGTTAAATATAAAAAGAACAATTTATGGAAAAGGCAGATATAGGATTAATCGGATTAGGCGTGATGGGGCAGAACCTTGCTCTGAATCTCGCTGACAAGGGATGGAAGGTCGTAGTATGGAACCGTACCGTTCCCGGAAAAGAAGAAAATGTAGTAGATAACTTTATAGCAAACCGTGCCAAAGGAAAAGGTATCATAGGCAGTAATGAACTGACGGATTTTGTCGAAGCGCTGAAAGCTCCGCGTGTCATCCTCTTGATGGTACAGGCAGGTCCGGCTGTCGATGAACTGATGGATAAGCTGCTTCCTTTACTGGATAAGGGCGATATCCTCATTGATGGAGGGAACTCTTATTATGAAGATACGGAACGTCGTGTGAAGGAACTTTATGATAAAGGAATGTACTTTGTAGGTTGCGGTATCTCAGGAGGTGAGGAGGGTGCTCTGCATGGAGCGTCCATCATGCCTGGTGGTGCGCAAGAGGCATGGCCGGTCATTCAGCCGATGCTGAAAAGTATTGCGGCAAAAGCCGAGGACGGCACTCCGTGTTGCGAATGGGTGGGGCCCGGTGGGGCAGGCCACTATGTGAAGATGGTGCACAATGGCATAGAATATGGGGATATGCAGTTGATAGCTGAAACTTATTTCGCCATGAAGCATCTGCTGGCATTGAAGAACGAACAGATGGCGGATATTTTTGAACAATGGAACAAAGGACGCCTGCACAGTTACCTGATAGAGATTACTTCAGCCATTCTGCGTCATAAAGAACAAGGAGGCGGTTATTTCGCTCGACAACATTCTGGATGCTGCCGGGCAAAAAGGAACGGGTCGTTGGAGTGTCATTAACTCTCTGCAACTCAATACGCCGCTGGACGTGATTGCCGAAGCTGTTTTTGCCCGTAATCTGTCGGCGGAGAAGAACTTGCGTGTGCTGATGTCCCCAGCATTATATGCATGTGGAGAATCATCCGGTAT
>ENA-OQBV01000782-OQBV01000782.1-human-gut-metagenome-genome-assembly--contig:-NODE-782-length-17500-cov-4.311288_pt1 | contig 17500 bp, 13 predicted proteins | sample MGYA00242750_ERZ504559 | MGnify/ENA primary metagenome ERZ504559 (study PRJEB26092, sample SAMD00036230) | human gut metagenome | host: Homo sapiens | study: EMG produced TPA metagenomics assembly of... | reverse complement strand
CTTCAAAAACTTTTGTCTGAAACAAAACTTCAGAGCGAGTTCTCGTAGGAAATTGGGCGGATAAGCGATTTGTTCAAAATGTGAGCAAAATTCCACCGCTGCGTTTTCGGTTGCTTATTTATTTTTATCATATACTGAAAGACTACAGTTGGCCAACTTACAAATTAAAACTTATCAGAAATCTGTGCATGTAATCCCTGTAATGAATTCACTTCTTCATTTTGATCCTGATGTGCTTTTACATAAGCGATTCCTTCAGCTGCTGCTTTGGCTGCTGCGATCGTTGTATAATATGGAATCTTCGCTTTGATTGCACCTTTTCTTAGGTAACTATCATCGTTCACGCTGTCTTTTCCGACTGGAGAGTTTACAATAATATCGATATTACCATTTGTGATAAGGTCAAGGATGTTTGGTCTTCCTTCGCTTAATTTATTGACTTTCTCAGCTTCAATTCCAGCTTCTTTGATCAGTTTACATGTGTTTTCTGTTGCAAGGATCTTGAATCCGTCGTCTGCGAATGCTTTTGCTACTTCTACAACTTCTTCTTTATCCTTGCGATTTACAGAAATCAGTACCGTTCCTCCTAATGGAAGTTTCGCTCCAACACCTTCCTGTGCTTTGTAGAAAGCTTCTCCATAGGATTTGGATAATCCAAGAACTTCTCCTGTAGAACGCATTTCTGGTCCTAGAACTGGGTCTACTTCTTGGAACATATTGAATGGGAAGGCTGCTTCTTTGACTCCATAATATGGAATTGCCTGCTCTTTTAATTCTGGTACTGGTGATGGTTTTCCTGTTAATTCAGATGTGATGATCTGTGTTGCCAGTGGAACCATTCTCACGTTACATACTTTGGATACCAAAGGTACTGTACGAGATGCACGTGGGTTTGCTTCTAATACATAAACTTTATCATCTTCGATCGCATACTGCATATTCATTAGTCCTTTGACATGCATTTCTTCTGCGATCTTTCTTGTGTATTCTTTGATCGTTTCCAGGTTTTCTTCTGAAATATGAACAGATGGAAGAATACAAGCGGAGTCTCCTGAATGAACTCCTGCAAGTTCGATATGTTCCATCACTGCTGGTACAAATGCGTGTGTTCCGTCACTGATCGCATCTGCTTCACATTCCATCGCATGATTTAAGAAACGGTCGATCAGGATTGGGCGGTCTGGTGTTACACCAACGGCTGCTTTCATATATCCTGCCATGCTTTCGTCATCATAGACAACTTCCATTCCACGTCCACCAAGAACGTAGGAAGGTCTTACCATCACTGGATATCCGATCTTTCCTGCGATCTCTAATGCTTCTTCTACTGTTGTTGCCATTCCTGATTCCGGCATTGGAATCTCTAATTTATCCATCATTTCACGGAACAGATCACGGTCTTCTGCAAGGTCAATGACAGATGGAGATGTTCCAAGAATCTTCACACCATTTTTCTCAAGTTCGGCAGCAATATTCAGTGGTGTCTGTCCACCAAACTGAGCGATCACTCCTAATGGTTTTTCTTTATTATAAATACTTAATACATCTTCCACTGTTAATGGTTCGAAATATAATTTATCGGATGTATCGTAATCTGTAGATACTGTCTCTGGGTTGCAGTTTACGATGATCGTCTCGAATCCCATTTTCTTCAGTGCCTGAGATGCATGTACACAGCAGTAGTCAAATTCGATACCCTGTCCGATACGGTTTGGACCTCCACCTAAGATCATGATCTTTTGTTTATCTGTAGATACTGGGTTCTTGTCTTCTGCATTGTATGTTGAATAATAATATGCACTGTCTGGCGTTCCGCTTACATGAACCCCTTCCCATGCTTCTTCGACACCGATTGAAATACGTTTATTTCTGATATCTTCTTCTGGAATCTCTAATAACTGACTTAAATATTTGTCAGAGAAACCATCTTTCTTCGCTGATGTTAACATTTCATCAGATGGCATGTTTCCTTTGCATGCAAGAAGCTTTTCTTCTTCTTCAACTAACTCTTTCATCTGCTCGATAAAGTATGTTTTTACTTTTGTCAGTTCAAAGATCTCATCAACAGTTGCACCTTTTCTTAATGCTTCGTACATGATGAAATGACGTTCGCTTGATGGTGTCACCAATTTCTTTAATAATTCTTCTTTTGTTAAAGTATCAAAGTTGTTCGCATGTCCAAGTCCGTAGCGTCCTGTCTCTAAGCTTCGGATCGCTTTCTGGAATGCTTCTTTGTATGTCTTACCGATACTCATAACTTCACCAACGGCACGCATCTGTGTTCCAAGTTTGTCTTCGACACCTTTGAATTTCTCAAACGCCCAACGTGCAAACTTGATAACGACATAGTCACCGTCTGGCACATATTTATCTAATGTTCCATATTTTCCACATGGAATATCTTTTAATGTTAAACCTGCTGCAAGCATTGCAGATACTAAAGCGATCGGGAATCCTGTCGCTTTGGATGCTAATGCTGAGGATCTTGATGTTCTTGGATTGATCTCGATAACAATAATACGGTCTGTCACTGGATCATGAGCAAACTGTACGTTTGTTCCACCGATCACCTGTACAGAATCTACGATCTTGTATGCCTGTTCCTGTAATCTCTGCTGACATTCTTCAGAGATCGTGAGCATCGGTGCGGAACAGAAAGAGTCTCCTGTATGCACTCCTAATGGATCGATATTCTCAATGAAGCAGACTGTGATCATATTTCCTTCTGCATCACGGACAACTTCTAATTCTAATTCTTCCCATCCAAGAATGGATTCTTCTACAAGTACCTGTCCAACTAAACTTGCCTGAAGTCCTCTTGCCATAACGGTCTTCAATTCTTCTTTGTTATATACCAGTCCTCCACCGGCTCCACCCATTGTGTAAGCTGGACGAAGTACCACTGGATAACCAAGCTTATCAGCGATCTTCAACCCATCTTCTACGCTGTAAGCAACCTCGCTTCGAGCCATCTCGATTCCAAGTTCGTCCATTGTCTTCTTAAACTCGATACGGTCTTCTCCACGTTCAATACTATCTACCTGTACACCAATTACTTTGACATTATACTTATCTAAAATACCCTTTTTATATAACTCTTCGCATAAATTTAATCCGGACTGCCCACCTAAGTTTGGAAGTAAAGCATCTGGACGTTCCTTTGCAATGATCTCCTCTAAACGTTCTGCGTTCAGTGGTTCAATGTAAGTTTCGTCAGCTGTCTCTGGATCTGTCATAATCGTTGCTGGATTGGAGTTGACCAATACGATCTCATATCCAAGTTTACGAAGCGCCTTACACGCCTGTGTCCCCGAATAGTCGAATTCGCATGCCTGACCGATGATGATCGGACCAGAGCCAATGATCAACACTTTGTTAATATCTGTTCTTTTTGGCATAAAAATAATTCCTCCTTTAGACTTTATTATTATTATATAAGAAAATCAGTGAAATCGGAATCATTTTGTGAAGTTTTTTTTAACTATATTAACTTTGGATTTTCTTACCAATTCGTAAGAATTTCTTAATGACAATTTATAAATCGTTTATATTTGTTTATATTCTGTATATTGAATCTCGAAATGGAAATGATTATACTATAACCATACCTCAAGGAAAGACCTAAAAGATAAGACAATAAAAGAATTTCAGGAAACATCCTACAGGTATAGTTTTTTCATATATATTTTTAATCCTCTCTTTTCAAAAAGGAAACCATCACACCCCAGATGGTTTCCTTTTATTTTTGTCAGATTTTCCCGCCTTGCTTTTCATTTTTGCCTATAATATAATGATGTTTGTTACTTTTTTATAGATTTTCAATAAAGAAAGAAAGGAACGTATGTTTTTACATACGGAAAAAAACTATGTTGGAAAACTTATTTAAATTAAAGGAGAATCATACCTCCGTAAAAACTGAAGTCATTGCTGGTATTACTACATTTATGACAATGGCTTACATCCTTGCGGTAAACCCAAGTGTGCTTTCTGCAGCTGGTATGGACCCTACTGCTGTCTTATTAGCTACATGTATCGCTTCCTTTATCGGAACTTTATGCATGGGACTTACTGCGAACCTTCCATTCGTACTTTCCGCTGGTATGGGATTAAATGCTTATCTTGCTTATACCGTTGTTGGTGTGATGGGTTATCACTGGCAGGTTGCTTTACTTGCTGTATTCGTTGAAGGTATCATCTTCATCGTATTATCTTTGACCAATGTTCGTGAAGCGATCTTTGATGCGATTCCTTTGAATCTTAAGAAGGGAGTTTCTGTCGGAATCGGTATCTTTATTGCCTTTATCGGTCTTCAGAACGCAAAACTTGTTATTGGAAATGACTCTACATTGGTATCTATCACAAACTTTACAAAAGATTTCCATACTGCTGGAATCTGTTCTTTACTTGCAGTTGTTGGATTATTGATCACAGTCATTCTTTATATTAAAAAAGTACCTGGATCTATCCTGATCGGAATCCTTGCTACATGGGTGATCGGAATGCTCTGCCAGATAACAGGAATCTATGTTCCTGATTTCAAAACAGGTTATTACAGCCTGTTCCCTACATTTGCAATGACAGATTTTTCAAAATTAGGAGAGACTTTCGGTAAATGTTTCCAGTATGACTTGGGCAAAGTCGGAATCTTTAATTTTATCGCCGTTGTATTATCTTTCTTATTTGTCGATCTGTTTGATACACTCGGAACTTTAGTCGGTGTCAGCACAAAAGCTGGAATGCTTGACGAGGAAGGTAAACTTCCTGAAATCAAACCTGCATTAATGGCAGACGCCGTTGCTACAACAGCTGGTGCGATTCTTGGTACTTCTACTGTTACAACATTCGTTGAATCTTCTTCTGGTGTTGCTGCAGGTGGACGTACTGGTTTAACAGCTGTTGTTTCAGGATTCTTATTCCTGATCTCAACATTATTTGCACCGCTCTTTACAGCAATCCCATCATTTGCGACAGCCCCTGCGCTGATCATGGTTGGGTTCTTAATGTTTGGAGCAATCTCTGATATCAAATTTACAGATGACAATATGACAGAAGCCGTACCTGCTTACCTTTGCATCATTGCAATGCCATTATTCTACAGTATCTCTGAGGGAATCTCTATCGGGATCATCTCTTATGTGATCTTGAATGTAGTTTGTGGTAAAGCAAAGAAGATCACTCCTTTAATGTACGTACTTGCAGTATTATTCATCCTGAAATATGCCGTTTTATAAATATAGAAAAACAGCCGTATCATACATATCACGATACGGCTGTTTTATTCTTGTATCATATTAAATTAAAATGCTTGTCCTACTGAACGATTCTTCTGACACCCCATACAGCTCTGTAATCAGCATTCCGCACATTGATTCCTGTGTCTTTGCTTCCTGCATGAATGATCTGGTTATCTCCAATGTAGATCGCTACATGTCCTACACCGTTCACTACCTGATAGCAGATCAGATCTCCTGGCTGCTTCTCATTCCATGATACTGCTGTTCCTTCATATCTCTGTGCTGTTGAACTGTGTGGCAGTGAATATCCAAAATGTTTATATACCTGCATCGTGAATCCAGAACAGTCAACTCCATTCGTAAGGCTTTCTCCACCCCATACATAAGGATTGCCTCTAAACTGCATTGCGTAGTCTACAACACTTTGTCCTGTTGCCGTTCCATAAACTTCCCATGTATCTTCTTCCGGTTTTGACTCAGATAGATACTGTGAACTTACATAACAATAAACTCCACTATATCTTACCGTTGTCCATCCAGACCGTTCTCCATAACAGGTAATCTGCGTACCTTTCTTGTATGATCCTGCCTTTGCTGCACTTGTCGACGCTTTCTTACGGATCGTCAAAGAACTTGCCGTTACATATCTTGTATATGTATCTGTTGTTATATTCGCTGCTTTCTGTGCTGTTACAACAACTGGTTTCTTCTTTGACAGATATCTTGTTGCGATATATCGATAATATCTTCCATATTTGATCTTCGTATAAGATCTTTTCTTCTTGTAGCAGCGAACCTTTGCTGCTTTCTTGTATGATCCAACGATCTTTCCCTTATTTGATGCTTTTTTACGAACCACTACGTTATTGGCTGTTACATATCTTGAATAGGAAGCATATACATCATGTGTATGTGAACTCATGGATAAGACCACCATACAACATATACTTACTACACAGGAAATGAGGATTCCAGTAGTCTTTCTCTTCATATTTCCTCCCTTTAGTTCCATTTTTTACCGACTACTTCTAGTTTACTACCTCATTTTTCATATGTAAACCATTTCGTAATATTTTTTTCATAAATTCTTATGAAAAATGTACCTATTTGCAACATTTTTCATCGTTTTGAATCAAATCTTTGATCGTCTGCATGGACAAGTCAATCGATGCGATCTCGTCCGCACATCGTTTTAATTCGGAGCGGATCATTATTTCGTCCTTAATATTTTTCTTATACTTCATCTGGTGTTCAAGATTTGCCCAGAAATCCAGCGCGATCGTGCGGATCTGAATCTCTGCATTTAAGCTCAGGTCATTCAGATGAATGATCATATGATAACTTCGATATCCATTTGGCTTTGGATATGCAATGTAATCTTTAATGTTAACCACTTCTATATCATTCTGTAAAATAATCCAATCTGATACTTTGTAAATATCATCTACAAATGATGTGATCACACGGATTCCTACTGCATCATTTACTTTTGAAACCGCATTTTCAGCATTTGGTTCTTCCCCCTTTTTCAAGAGTTTCTGCTTCATGCTTTCCGGACTTTTGATTCTAGAGCTGCAGTATGCGATCTTTTTCTTATTTTCGTTTGTTTCAAACTGGGTGATCAGATTCTTCAATTGTTCTTCTGCTTTTAATAAAACCGGATACTGTTCTTTATAAAACTCTTCGTATGTCATAAATCCTCCTATTTTTCATATCTTTAAGATAACCGTGATCAAAAGAGAGTTCCCATCTTCACTTGATGCCACGATCTTCCCATGATGTGCTTCAACCACAGCTTTTGCGACCGATAAGCCAATGCCATAACCGCCGGTCTTGGAATTTCTTGATTCATCCGTTCTGTAAAACCGGTCAAATAAATGATCAATATTTTCTTTTGTCAGTGGCTGTGAGGTATTGTATATAGATAAAATAATATTTTTCCCTTTATGTGCAGCTGTCAGTCTGATCTGTCCCTGCTCGGTACAATATTTGACCGCGTTGTCCAGCAAAATGGAGATTAGCTGTCGGATTGTTTTTTTCATCTCCTTTAAGTGACAACATCGGTTCAATATCTACCATAAAATTTTTTCCTTTGACCTTGGCAAGTCCTTGAAATGACTGAGCTTCTTCTGATATTACTTCCGAAAATGGGAATTCGATCATCGTTGTTTTTGTCTGTTTTTCTTCCATCCGTGACAAATAGATCAGATCATTTGTAAGACCTGCAAGCCGCTTTGTCTGTACCTGAATATCATCAAGCCATTCATTCTCTCCGTATTCCATCTCTAAGATCGATGTATCTGCATCAATGATCGTAAGCGGTGTCTTGATCTCATGTCCTGCATCTGTGATAAAGCGTTTTTGTTTTTCATAGCTTTCTGCCACTGGCTCGATTGCCCGTTTTGAAAGCAACACCACCAAAATAAAAACGGTGCTAACACCAAAAAATAGAGACAAAAAAGCTAGTGACAAGAAAAGTCTGAAATGACATCATGGATTTTGTACAATCCAGAAAATATATTTTTACTCCGTTTGAAGTATTTTCTTTCATATATCTGTATTTTGAAATGAATCCACAGTTCTTGTTACTTCTATTGATTTTTTGTGCATATTTGATCGCTGTTTCTTCATCGATCGCTGAGATATTATCGGTATCCGCTTCACATCTCTGTCTGTTATTGCTCAAAAATACAGAAAAATAGCGGGACTCAAAGGAAGTTTCTGGTGATATTCCATTTGTCTTTTTATGTTGAGATTTATAGAGATTTTCTGGCAATTCTCCATCATTCTCTTTCAGGAAATCTAAGATCGTATCTGCATTATGACTCATCTCCCGGTAATTCAGCAAATTGATCGATCCAAGAATCAGAAATAATACAATGATCGTTGATGTCATGGAAATCGCTATAAATTTTATTCGAAGTTTTCGGATCATCCTCCCACCTCCAAAATATATTCTGCGTGACTTGCCTCTGTAATCTGAAGATTTGCGTGGAGTGCTTCTAATTTCTTTCTAAGATAAGAAATGTACATCCATACAACGTTCGTCTGTACCTGTTTTTCATCTCCCCAGATTTTTTCCAACAGACGTTTGTGTGTGATACTGTGGCCCTGATTACATAAAAACACCTCCATCATCTGAAATTCCTTATTCGCAAGACGAAAACTTCCTGTTGGTGATGTCAGTTCAAAAGTCGTCCTGTTTAATGTGATATTTCCAACATGCAAAATTGATTCTGTTTGTGTTGTCTGCGTTCTGATCATGGTACGGATTCTTGCCAACAATTCTTTTGCCGCAAATGGTTTTGTGAGATAATCATTCGCTCCAAGATCCAGTCCTTCTACTTTATCGTCAATCTCTGCTTTCGCTGTCAGCATCAGAATTGGAATCAGATTTTTCTTATCTCTGATGGTTTTAATACTTCCAAACCATTCATCTTTGGCATCATAATATCAAGCACTGCCCCGTCATAATTGCCACTTTCAATCGCTTCTAATGCCGCCTTTCCATCATAGACAGCATCAGCCTCAAATCCATTTCTATTTAAAATCGTAACTAACGCTCTTGATAATGATCTTTCATCTTCTGCAAGTAATAACCGCATTGTGGAATTCCTCCTTTTTTGCATACTTCTCTGATTTTTGATTTATTATAGATGGAAAATGTTATGAATTTGTGAGAAATGGAATTGTTCACAGAACTTTGACATTTTTATGTATCTATCACTAGAAAAAGGCATCCAAACTTAGAATTTCTATGCTAAGCCTGAATGCCTTCTTCCTTATTATTTTACTTTTATTACTTTTTTCACTTCTGGACCGTTTCCGTATCCTTTTCCTAATGCTGTACTAATTCTGATCGTCAGCTTTTTACCTTTTCTTGCTCCATTAGGAACCCATACGGTATAACTCTTCTTGCTTCCTTTTACCCAGTTGCCAGCAACCCACATACCGCCAACTTTTGGTACTTTTTTCTTTAAAGTTACTTTTACTTTATATCTGGTATAAGTATAAGGTGGTACCCATTCATAACGTGAAACGCGTCCGCCGATCCAGTGTTTTCGCCACCAGCCTCTCACTGTTACCTTTTTCCTCTTTACAACTTTTATTGATTTCACGGCTGGTTTCTTGCTAGATCCTGTTTTCATCGTTACTACGTCAGATGGATCTCCTGTCATACCATTTGCATAAGACTGTAAACGGAACTTGTAATTTGTCAAAGGCTTTAATCCTTTTATCGTAACTGGATTACTGGTACCGCAAGAGTTGTATCCTATTGTTTTTGCTGTCGTCCATTTACCTTTTTTCAGGACCTGAATCCTTACGGAAGTGTTCCGTTTATTCGGATAATCTATCCAGAACTTCGCAGAATTATAACCAGTAGCCACACGTGGTTTCTTCAATTTCTCTGCCGGACTGATCACGTAAGTTGTAAATGTCTTTCCATTTGTTGTCTTAAATGTGATCCATGCATGTCTTCCTGGTGTCGTAGCTTTTGATGGGATTCCATCATAATCAACTGTGTTGGAATTATACCAATCCCATGTCTTTCCACTAAGGTGATCATATACCTCGATGATCTTATCGTCAGAATTCGCTGGCATCGTCTGTGCTATAACTTTTTTCTTGCCTATATCCTCAAGATTGATCTCACTTGGTGAACAAGTAACTCCATTAGCATAAATCCAGTTGTGACCGTTTAGGTTGAACATGAATGTTGCCGGATAATAAGCTGACTTATCAACAGATATACATACATAATATGTATCCTTTGTTAAAGTTATCGGACCTGGATTCCACTGTTCTACCTTACTACTCAAGTCACTTTTTGCTGTAGCTTCTTTGTATATCATTTCACCACGAGAATTATACATTCGAATATAAGTATTGTTAAAACCAAAATGACCGCTTCTTTCTTTTTCAGCCAACTCAAACGTTGGATTGATCACTGCTCTATCACTAACATTAAACTTATACCAACGCTCATCTTTTCCTACCTGGGCTGTAACACCTTCAAAGAGACTGTACTGCATACCAGATAATGGAATTTCTATTGCTGTATCTTGATTAAGACCAATGGCTTTCTCTTTACTCTTTACTTCTTTATTGAGATACTCTGATTTCATAGTAATTGTAGCTGAAGTAGTCTTTGAAGTTGAAGAAGCAAAAATAACTTCACAGGCATTCTCCATTGTCTGCCCTGGATACAGGTAAAGTATATTTGCATCAGCCGGCACTGCATTTTCACGGCTAACACACTCATGACCTCCCACTTTTATCCGCATACGATAATTCTTACTCTTTGGTGTGACATTATTATCCAATGTTATTTTCACTGGTTTCGCTGTTTTATTAGTTATCGTAAAAGAATGCGTAGAATCTGATGATTTAGACACGGTAATAGATGATGATGGTTTTATACTTCCTGATTCATCAACATAAAAACTATGTTCCTCCCCTGCGTTAACATCAACACCTGCTATAAATCCGAATCCAAACACCAAAGCACATAGCAGCAATGCCTTCATAAAATAGTTACATATTCGTCTTTTTCTCTCTTTTTTCATAATTCGCCCTCCTGTTTATTCTCCAACGAAGTTGGGTGGGTTTCCGTTCTAAAACCATTAAGTTCTCTAAGAAAATTATAACAAATATGTTCTATTTTTACCCTGTCCTTAAGTACAGGTTTCTTGTTTTTGTTGTATATAGAGACTGAACTATCACATATATTTTTCTTGGCTGCTTGGAATAATAAAGTTCTTATTCGTGACTGCAATCGCAAGCCTTGTTTTATTGGCATATCCAGTTTTGGATAAAATATTGGATATATGAAACTTTACCGTTCTTTGGGATATGTGCATGCGTTCAGCAATTTCACTATATTCAAGTCCTTCACATACAAAGCGCAGCACTTCGATTTCTTTTGCGGTAAGCTCTGAACTATCAGCAAGCCCCAGCTTTACACTCGGTGTCTTATCTGGGAAAATACTTTCTCCTGCCATTGTTCGTTCTATGACGTCGATCAGGTTCTCCGGGCTGATGTCTTTATACCAGAAGCTGTCCACTTTCGCTTCCTTGGCTCTCTTTAAATATCCGACTTCTACCATTGAAGTTACGATAATTATTTTTATGCCTGGGAATTCTGCTTTAATTTCTGTTGCCGCTTCTATGCCGTCTTTATTCCCCGCTGTACATACATCCATCAAAATCAAGTCGATCTGCTCCCGTCTACATACGGCCAGTGCAACATCTGCTCCATTTACACTGGCAGAAAGTGCGTATTTGCCACTATCTAAAAGTATTCTTTCCATATTTTCACGAGGCATCCTCTGATCCTCTACGATCAATACTTTCTTCATTTTTCCTCTCCTTCTTCTGAAATGTTATTGTCAATGCAAAATACGGAATAGACTGTATCTGCATTTCCCCGCCATGATCAAATATATGCCGGGAAAGATTATATAGTCCCCCTTTTGGAACAACTTCTTTCTCTGGTGCTACCCCATTATTTGTAATGCGAATACGATAAAAATCATTATTTTCCTGCATCGTTATAAAAAGTTCTGTCGCACCAGCATGACATACACCATTCGTCAGGCACTCTCTCATCGCAAGTATATATATATTGGCATAATCTTCGTTCTTAGGCAAAGAGCCAAGGCATTCTATCTTCACACCAAGAGTTTTCGCATCCTGCAGAAATTGTTCAAATTCTCCTTCCCCAAAAGGCTGCTGATTATCATTCCAGATTGCATTTACCGCCTGACAAAGTAATCTGACCGCATCGCTGTAATCTTCACTTCCCTGCAATAAATTCTGCCGGATTGCTGTCAATCCCGCACCCATCTGATCATGCAGTTTTGTCTTGGCAGCAAGCACTTCCCTTTCTCTTGTCAAGATCAATACATTGTCAGAAAGATATCGAAGTTCCCTTGATATTTCTTTCAGCTTCTCCGTCTGCTTTGTCAAATTTATTTTCTCATGATATTGCTTTGTAACATCCATAAAAACAGCTTCTATATAAATCTTACCATCTCTGTCTCTGACTTCATTTTCCCGATAATCCCATACCTTCCCATCTGGGAAAATATAAGTGTCTTTTTTACCTGCAAGCCTGATCACACCGTTTTGTATACTTGTATGAAGTGCATCTCGTAACTCACTGAATTCTTGCAGATCTTTATGCGCAAGAATCCTAAAAAGCTGATATATCTGCGTATTGGCAAGCTTCACTGTTCCATCAGAATTAAAATAGCAGATGCCTGTCGGAAGAAGATTCATCGCTTCTTTGATCGAATTCCGATTAACTTTTTCTTTTGATATCCTTTTTAATCTGATGCCTTCCCAAATAAGCAAAAAATCAATGGCACCGACAATACACCAGATAACCCATATCGGAACAGGCAACACTTCATAATAGTTTGCTCCCCATTAATCGAATCTGTCCGAAACGAAATATACCAGTGTTCAACAGGAAAAACAAAAAATAAAAAGAGCTAAAATATTCCAATTCCATTTCTCCAGGCGCATATCATAAAATATAATAAGCAAAAATAAAGCACCTGCCAGACTGAGCAACACCATCGTCATCAACAATGTCTGCATTACTTTTCACCTGCCTTTTTTATGGTAAATGTAAATTTCCATATACCATCTTCACATTCACCTTGATCCGTCTTGTCAAAAAATGAGTTCAGATCGTCTTCACTTTCTACTTCCATACAAAAAACCATCTCTTCTCCACACGGACGGATCTTTACCCACATAAATTTAATGGAATCTACACAGGCTTCTATTATTGATTCAAAAAAGCTATAAATGCGAACCGCATCCCTCACATAAATACGCTCTCCTGCTAGGGCTGTAAGAGCACATTCTATCCCCATCAGCCTCAAACTGCTAAAAGACTCCTCAAGACAGGCTCCAAGCTCTGCAACATCTGATACTGCTTCTCTTTCTCCAATAAAGATCAAATTCCCATATCTTTTTATGTATGTTCCGATCAAACTGATCTTAGCCAGCAGCCTGCGGCTCTCTGCAAGATCTTCTTCCTCTTCGTATCGAATCAGCAATTCATTCAACAGCCCGATCTGTCCAGCAGTCTGTGTCTGCAGTTTGTCATATAAGCGGTTCTTTTCCCGCAACATATAGATCTTTGCTTTTGTTTGATAATTTTCCTGTTCCAGACAATTACTCTCTTCGATCGTCTTTCTATTTTCTTCCAATCGATCAAGCAACATCATGATATCTTCAATATCTTCCTGCCATAAAATATGTCCGCCCTGAATCGGCCTGTTTTTGATCATTGTTTTCTTATCAATCCTAACTTCTTCCTTCTCCGCTTCCCTCATCACCATTTCCGAAAGCTTCATTGCATTAGCAGAAGTATATATGACATAATAATCCTGGTCTGTGATCTGCGCTCCCATTGTACATACTTCAAATAGCTGTTCATACCCTGTATTTGTCTGAATCAACCCGCAGTGAAGGCAGCTCTCAAATATGCACATAAACATCAGACATAACGCCGCTGTGATATCTCCACCAATAACCTGCATCCACTCTGCACCACTTGCATAAATAATGGCATAAATAATAGAAATACAAATCCCTATGATCGGCAAATACTTCTTTCTCCGAGATGACCTGCACTTATAAACCATTAAAACAAATGCCGATACTGCACAAATAACATCCCACAACAGTACGATATAATATCCCCACGCATAACTGTAACCTTTATCCGTCCATACTTCACCTGCCGAAAAAGAAAACACAAGCTGATGAAAATCATTTGTCAAAACAAGCAAGGAGCAAAGCGTTGTAGGAATATATAACAACTTTGACCATTTCGGTAAAGTATACTCTTCTGGCTGTCCAAGAAGAACTGCCATCTGTACCGCCGCCTGGGGAATGAACAACATCGGCAGATAATAACTGTACCATGAGTAACGCTCTACATTTACATCCATCGCGAAAAAGTACTTTATACTACGCACAATAAACCAGAAGATCATTAGTCCTGATATAAAAAGCAGTGTATTTTTTGCGGCTTTTTGAACGACTCGCTTATTAATACTGATCCCCCATCCAATATATAGTCCAATATAGATCAATGTTCGTAAAACCCCAGCGATAATATAAATATATCTTGAACTTACCTTGCCTAAAATACGGCATATTATTGCAACGATCACCAATCCTGCAATAATAACTTTATTCAGATTTCTATTTTTCTGTCGTTCTTTTGTATTACAGCGCACATGCCACTTCCTTTAGTTGAATGTTTATTTTAACACTTACATCATAGCAATTAATATTTTTATTGTCCACGTCTTATTGTTTGTGTTATAATCTAGAAAGTTTATTAATTGAAAACATAATATACTTAACTGAGTAACTGGTTGGGGTGATTCCATCCGTTTCGGAGCCTTACGAAAGGGGTGGTTTTATGAGTACATATGAAGAATTTATGATTATCATAAATACAACACTGTTGATTATTGCTATTCTGAATTATACGCATAAAAAATAGTCACCCTGATTCTTGGCGGAACGAGTGACTATTTAAACGAATTTTGCCCGAATCGGATAGGTTTCAGCTATCCTTTCCAGTTACCTTGTTAAGTATATTATAATCATTTTTCTTAGAATTATCAATATTTTTTCAACTTCAACTAAAAAAGCCCTAAAACCTAGGTAACTCCTAAGTTCTAAGACCTTTTATCAAATATCGCTGTCCTAAAATCTCTTACAAAGGCGGTACCCCTCACTATACTTGTGATGAGCCTTGTTCTGACGCAAGGTCTATAAAAGTGCGTCAATTTTCATCATTTATTACTTTTCATGTCCGTTCTGGATAATATTTACTTTTCAAAGTTCATCCGGCCGATGAAGTTGGTCGGGAAGCTCACGATTCCGAGAGCCTATAAGTACTGTCTCTCACTATTAATACATCAGTATACCATCACTGCCAAACATATACGTAACACCATCAATTGTATGGATTCCGGTGCACAGTGCTCCGCCCTGCTGAACAAATATGTATCCATAAGATGTTAGATGCCAGCCTCGCGTTGTAACAATGGCACCATCTGCATTTGCATAGCAAATTTTATTTATAATATCTGTACTTACAATTTCATTCGCATACATTTTTCCATCTCTAGCAAATGCATAATCTACTCCATTTATATTAAGCATTCCACTGGCAACTTTTCCTTCGATCATATAATACCGTGTACCGTTTACGTCATACCATCCATTCTTCGGACCACAAACGCCACAGCATCCTCCATCCTTATCGAAATAATACAGTTTCCTGTCAATCACGCGATATCCAGTACACATGATTCCAGCCTGATCATCTTCCATCTGAATATTATAATTATAGCCTGTCAGGAAATAATATCTGTTTCCATTGATTACTGCCCAGCCTTTCAGATACTGGGATCTCTCATCAAAATAATACCAATTTCCATTCATCAACTTCCAGCCAGTATATGCAGCTTTTTCGCCATCTTCGCCATAGTAAAAATCATTTGCACCATTATACAAATCCAATGAACTAAGCTCATTCAAAAGCATTTTTCCATGATCAAATTGATATTCTTTTCCATTGATTCTTTGTCTGCCATTGGCAATACCATTTTCTGTTCTGTAATAATACCCACTGTTAATCCAGTTCCAGCCATAGTTTAACTTGCTTTCTTCGCAGATATATGCGCCATCCTCGTCAAACAGATACTCTTTTCCATCAATGGTTTGAATTCCTCTTACCTTATATATGCCATCAAAATAATAGGTCTTTCCATCTGATGTTGTTATCCATTCGTTTTTTGCAAATGTTCCATCTGCTTTTGCGTAATAATATCCATCATTAGCCCAAGTGTCTTTTAAACAAGCTCCATCCTCTCCCAATTCATATTCATTTCCATCTTCATCTGTAATGAAACAGGATTTCTGCATACATCCTTTTTCAATGTAATAATCACCAACCCATCCGGTATATGGCTCGCCATCCTGATAATAATAGTAATTTCCGCAATAATGGCTCCAACCATTTGCTGCAATCTCTGTTACATGTTGCAATACCATTCTCATCCGTTCTCACAATTTTACCATCAATGACAGCCTCTCCGACTAACATTTCACAGGTCGTCTCATCGAAATAATACAGTGCACCGCCAATGTTCTGAAAGCCTCTGCAAAGCTTTGCCGTCTCAGGATCTGAATAATACCATTTTCCAGCAACCTTTTTCCAGCAGCCCTTTGATGCAATCGTTTCGATCACTCCATTTGCACTTGCAATCATTACAGTTCCATCTACTACAATTTCACCGACTATCATTTCACAGGTCGATTCATCAAAATAATACTCACCGCCATTGATTTTCTGAAAGCCAGTACAAAGCTCTCTAGTTTCAGGATCTGCGTAATACCACTTTTCATTCTGATAAGTCCAACCAGTATAGGCCCAACCTGATTCGCTGTACCAACGGCCCTCATACTGAACACCACTTCTCATCTCTCCATCACTATCAAATGAATACAATGCTCCATCAGCAGTCTGGTATTCACAATTTTTCAGTATATCGCCATCCTCCATATAATAATAGCTGCCATTAACCAGATTCCAACCTTCATTTTTAATTGAACCGAGGAATGTTCCATCTGTATTATAAACATCATATCCTTCGGAAGCTTCCACTACACCAGTCTTTAAAATTCCCTTTTCATCAAAAATGGTACAGAACGCCATTAATGGATGTATCACCAGTTGCCAGTGCTCCTGACGGATAGGCATAATACCATTCACCGCTATAACTGCAGCCCCATCCATTAGTAGCAATGCTTCCATCGCTGGTGAAATAATACCGTATACCATCTACTTCTCCAAAATGCTTTGCTCCAACAAATCCATCCACACCGATATAATACCACTTGCCATCAATGTATTTCCAACCAAGATTGAGCGCCAGTTTTCCGTCTTCTATATAACAGATATAATAACCACCTCCATCATGGAATCCATCTTCAAGCAAAGATGCATGACCACTTCCATCAATTGAGCACGCGATGTCGGTATCTGGAATATAACAGAAATCCTTATTAACGTTCATTGATGGCTGCATAATATACATATACCCATTATCATATAAAATTCCATCATTGTCACTATTATATAAGGTGCCATCTTCCTTTACATAATACCATTCTCCATCTTGCTTATGCCATCCTTTTGTTTCAATCAATTCACCGCTTAA
>ENA-OQBV01000781-OQBV01000781.1-human-gut-metagenome-genome-assembly--contig:-NODE-781-length-17501-cov-3.393980_pt1 | contig 17501 bp, 18 predicted proteins | sample MGYA00242750_ERZ504559 | MGnify/ENA primary metagenome ERZ504559 (study PRJEB26092, sample SAMD00036230) | human gut metagenome | host: Homo sapiens | study: EMG produced TPA metagenomics assembly of... | reverse complement strand
GGCTCATTGTCTGGAATGGCATCTACAATGTCGGATAATCAAGATTTCTTGATTTTGGCGGCTGGTGTGTGATTATTGAAAATATTCAAGAATTTTTTCGGAACACCTAATTTCACACGGCGCTTTTCGGCATATTCGTCTGTTTCGTGTTCGTCTATGTTGAGTCCGAAAAGTTCCAACTCAATCTCCAGATAACCGTCAATATAATCAATGACACTGTCAAAAGGCCTCCGACGAAGAGATTCATCAAACAATTCACAGATATGTCGGTAGTAGAGAGTCTAAAAACTGTTCTTTGTCAAAGTGAACATCGGCTTTTTTACCTTCCGGTGCATTGCGGAGAATTCCCTGAAGCTCATTGTGTTTGGTGTCAAAATAGGTCATAGATGCCATTGCAAATGTGGGTGCCTGCCCATTTACACTTTTGATACCGAGCACTTGATTGAAGGCATCGCTTAATGCCTTCGGAGCATGATCACGTTTTCCTGTCGGCTCCCAGATACTCCATTTTCCATTCGGCTTGTGTTCAGACCGAACAAAGGAGGGTTTTTTGCGCCCCGTTGCAGATAAAAGATTCTTTCCCGATAGACCTGTTCAAAAAGTGTTGTGTTCAAAAAATAGTCTGTCTGAAATTCTTTCATGCTGAAAAGCATTTGTAAAAATAAGTCCCAGATAGTAGGAGGTAACACTTTTTTCGCTCGCATCTAAATATTCTGTCTCAGGAGATTTGATTAGATAGCCGTCGCAGACAGAAAGAATGGATTCAATCATCGATACTTTAAAAATAAATTCCTGGCTCCGCTTTTCGTGATGCCATAAAGCCAGATGCTGGGATGGAGTCGCGCATGTCACAAGGGCGTGCAGCAGTTCCAGATTGTTGAACTCTAAAATCTTAGAAGAAAAAAACGGCCATTCCATCCCATTACAGCCTGTAATTTCCAATGCTAGTTTGTAGCAGTTATCCTGTGTTAGTTTCATAGAGATTCCCCGGCTTTCGAAAAGAAAAATACGTTGTTTCTATGCTCTTATTATATGTGATTTTTCTGCTTGTTACAATAGTATTATTAATGAGACTTATAAACCCTCTTTAAAAATAATTAACTATCTTTCTTTGCACTTGCGGGCGATTCGTGCTAAACTTATTCTGTTAATGAGCTAATAAGATAATTGAAAAGAGGAGAAAATACATGGGTGGATTTTTTGGCGTTGCTGCAAAGACAGACTGCATATTAGATTTATTTTATGGCGTAGATTATCATTCACATCTGGGAACAAGACGCGGTGGAATGGCAACATTTGGAAAAGGCGGTTTTCACCGTGCGATTCATAATATTGAGAACTCTCCGTTTCGTACAAAATTTGAGCGGGATGTCGAGGAAATGAAAGGGAATATCGGAATCGGCTGTATTTCTGATTTTGAACCACAGCCGCTTTTGATTCAGTCACATCTGGGAAGTTTTGCAATCACAACAGTTGGAAAGATCAACAATCTGGATGCACTTTTGAATATTGTCTATGAGAATGGGCATACACATTTTCAGGAGATGAGCGGCGGGCAGATCAATGCAACTGAACTAGTAGCATCGTTGATCTGTAAAAAAGAGACGATTGTGGAAGGAATCCGATATGTGCAGGAGATCATTGATGGCTCCATGACAATGCTGATCATGACAAACGAGGGAATCTATGCAGCGAGAGATCGTTATGGACGTACTCCGCTGATGGTCGGCAAAAAAGAAGATGCATATTGTGTTTCATTTGAAAGTTTTGCATACATGAGTATGGGATACTCTGATTATAAAGAACTTGGACCGGCGGAGATTGTCTACATTACACCAGAGAGTGTGGAAGTCGTTTCAGAGGCAAAAAAAGATATGAAGATCTGTTCGTTCCTTTGGGTGTACTATGGATACCCGACTTCTTCTTACGAGGGAGTGAATGTGGAAGAGATGCGTTATAAATGCGGCAGTATGCTGGCAAAACGTGACAAAGGAACCATCGAGCCGGATGTGGTAGCAGGTGTTCCGGATTCGGGTATTGCACATGCGATTGGATATGCGAACGAATCGGGCTACCGTTATGCGAGACCATTTATCAAATATACACCTACCTGGTCCAGATCATTTATGCCTACAAATCAGGCACAGAGAGAAAAAGTAGCGAGAATGAAACTGATCCCGGTGCCGTCTTTAATTGAAGACAAGAGACTGCTTTTGATCGACGATTCAATCGTGCGAGGAACACAGCTTCGTGAGACGACGGAATTTTTATATAACAGTGGCGCGAAAGAAGTTCATGTAAGACCGGCATGTCCGCCGTTGCTTTATGGATGTAAATATTTGAATTTCTCACGTTCAAAATCAGAACTGGATCTGATTACCCGCAGAATTATTTTGGAACGTGAGGGAGAGAATGCAGAAAAGGTACTTGATGAGTACGCAGATCCAAACAGTGACCGCTATGCAGCAATGCTGGAAGGAGTGCGCAAGCAACAGAACTTCACGACATTGAGATACCACAGACTGGATGATTTGATTGCGTCTATCGGATTGGAACCATGTAAACTCTGTACATATTGCTTTGATGGAAAAGAATAAGACTTTTTGAGCAGGATTTTAGGAAGATCAGCTAGTAATCGCTGGTCTTCTTTTTAATTTGGATAAGAAAGATGGTTTATTTAAGAAAAAATATATATTTTGTACACAAGAGTTTGCTATAATACTTTTAAACCGTTAAGAAAAGAGGAAAATATATGGCGATAAACATTCTTGTAGTAGATGATGAAGAGGCGATTGCAGATTTAGTAGAAGTATATTTAAAAAGCGAAAATTACAATGTGCTGAAATGTTATAACGGAAAAGATGCGTTAAAGTGTGTTGAGAAAGAGGATATTGACCTTGCAATTTTAGATGTGATGCTTCCGGATATCGATGGATTTGATATCTGTCAGAAGATTCGTGAGAATTATCATTTTCCGGTGATTGTGTTGACTGCAAGAGACGAGAACATTGATAAGATTACCGGACTTACGATAGGGGCAGACGATTATATCACAAAACCATTCCAATGCTGGAACTTGTTGCAAGAGTCAAAGCACAGCTTCGCAGAGTGACGAAGTATAATCAGCAGGATGTAAAGATGAATGAAAATGTGATCATCATCGGCGGTCTGGTTGTAGACAAAGAGAACCATGAATGCACGATCAATGACGAACCATTGTCTTTGACCCCGACAGAATTTTCGATTTTGTGGGTATTATGTAAGAATCGTGGTAAAGTTGTGGATTCTGAAAAATTGTTTGAGGAAGTGTGGGGAGAAAAGTATTTTGTGAACAGTACGAATACAATTATGGTTCACATCAGACATTTGCGGGATAAGATGAATGATTCGGCGGAGAATCCAAAATATATCAAGACTGTGTGGGGAGTGGGATACAAAATTGAAGGATGATGTTCGGGTATTTAAGAAAAAAATATTGTGGAAGACAGCATTTTTTCCCGGAGTTCTCACCATAATATGGGCAGTCAGTCTGTTTATTATATCTGATGGAGTACTTAAGGAGGAAAGGCAGAAAGAGATTGTCTGCATAGTCGGAACAATCCTGTTTTTTTTTAACCGCATATTCTTTTTCGTTAAAGAAAATTATAAAATATTTTGATGAGATTGGAGCCGGCATCAATCAGCTTCTGGAGGAAGAAAACGACAAGATACAATTGGAGCCGGAACTGGAATTTATTGAGAAGAAAATGAACCGGCTGAAGATCACGCTGGAACAGCGAACCAAAGATGCAATCCGCACAGAGCAGAGAAAGAATGATCTGGTCGGTTATCTTGCGCATGATATCCGTACACCGCTGACTTCCATAGTCGGCTATCTGGAACTTCTAAATGACATGAAACAGATGGAAAGGACACAGCAGGAAAAATATTTGCGGATCACGTATGATAAAGCAAAGCGATTGGAAAAACTAATCAATGAGTTGTTTGATATTTCAAAATTAAATATGCAGACAGTTGCCTTAAAGAAGGAGCAGGTGAATCTGACTTTCATGTTGTATCAGATGGCAGATGAATTTTATCCGATGTTGGAACAAAAAGGACAGAGCATGAAGATGGAGATTGACGAGAAGATTTTGATATACGGAGAGGCAGACAAATTGGCGCGTGTGTTTGGAAATATTTTAAAAAATGCAATCGCTTACGGAGATGCGGGAAGTGAGATTACAGTGCAGGCGGCGAAAGGTGTGGAGAATGTTGTGGTCACCTTTGTGAACAGGGGAGCAGAGATACCAAAACATCAGTTGGAACATATTTTTGAGAAATTTTATCGTTCGGACAGTGCAAGATCTACAGATACCGGAAATGCCGGACTTGGTCTTGCGATCGCAAAAGAGATTGTCACGCTGCATGGTGGGGAGATTTGGGCAGTTAGCAATAAAGAAGATACAAAATTTATTGTAAAACTTCCGATTTTATGTCATTGCGACTTCGGAAGTGAAGATGTATAATGGGTATATAAAAAGAAAAGGGGGCTTATTTTATGAAGATAGATATGCATTGTCATGTAAAAGAAGGATCCCCGGATAGCAAGGTAAGTTTAGATGAATATATTACGATTCTAAAAGCAAATGGCTTTGAAGGGATGCTGATTACTGATCACGACACGTACAAAGGATACAGGTATTGGAAAAACAAGATGAAAGGAAAAAGCCATGAGGATTTTGTCGTCCTGAAAGGAATTGAATATGATACCTGTGATGCAGGGCATATTATTGTCATTATGCCGGAAGGGGTAAAGATGAGGCTTCTGGAACTAAAAGGACTTCCGGTCTCTGTGCTGATTGACTTTGTCCATCGGCATGGAGGTGTGCTTGGACCGGCGCATCCGTGCGGAGAAAAGTATATGAGCTTTACGAACACAAAGAGATTTTATAAAAATCCGGAAATCATAAAGCGATTTGATTTCATTGAAGTATTCAATGCGTGTGAGTCAATGGAGTCCAATGAAAAGGCGGCAAAGCTGGCTTATAAGTATCAAAAAGTGGGAATCGGGGGAAGCGACGCACATCGTCCGAACTGTGTAAGTATGGCTTACACAGATTTACCGGAGAGGGTGACTTGTGAGACAGAGCTGATTTCCCTGATTCGAAAAAAGGTGCCTTTGGAAGTCGGCGGAATGTTATATAATAAGACGACGAAGGAAAAGCTTGGAAAGGCAAATAAGATTCTGGTGTATTCGTTTTGGATCTATAACAAAACAGGTGGACTGATTAAAAGAAGCAAACGAAAGAGAAAGAGTATGCTGGAGAATCCGATAGATCCGATAGATCCAATCGAGATGGAATATCTTGCAAATTACAAAAGATAGCAGAAGGGAAGACAGTTATGTGGACAAGATATGATTTGAAGATGAATGCGAAGATGGCATTTAAGAGAAATTACTGGACGTGTGTGGCTGCAAGTCTGGTGGTAGGAGTTTTGAGTGGAAGTATGTTTGCCGGTTCCGGAAGCGGTGTGCAGACTACGCTGGAGGTACAGCATAATAATCCATATGCGTATGACAGTTACAGCGCATATTCTTATAACAGCAGCAATTCGATATTCGGGGGAGTTATTTTTTCTTCGATAGTAATCGCGATTTTGCTGGTGATTGCTTTGTTAGCTTCGTTATATACGATTTTTGTCGGAAATGCGGTATCGGTAGGCGGATGCAGATATTTTATGGAGAACAGAGAGCATCAGACAAGTGCTTCAAAGGTGTTTTATGGATTCCAGAATGGAAGATATGGAAATGTGGTTAAGACAATGTTTTTCCGGGATTTGTTTATTTTATTGTGGACACTGCTTTTGATCGTACCTGGAATCATTAAAAGCTACAGTTACAGACTTGTTCCATATATTTTGTCAGAGAATCCACATATGGACAGAAAACGTGCGCTGGAGCTGAGTCAGCAGATGATGGACGGGCACAAGATGGAAGCGTTTGTGTTGGAACTGTCTTTCTTTGGCTGGTTCTTATTATCGGCATTGACTTGCGGACTGGTTGGTATCTTTTATGTAAATCCGTATTTGGATGCGACATTTGCAGAATTTTATGTGGCAATCCGAACAGAGAGCATCGGAAAAGGACTGGTGGCAGAAGGAGAACTTCCAGGTTATAGTGCTCAGACAGTTTAAAAGGAGAATCCTGCATCTGCAGGATTCTTTTTAAATTATAGGAAATTCCTTTGGAATCCTATAATTCAAAAAAATTGCACTTTGTGCAAAGATACGCAGCTCGCGGGGGTGAAATTATCACTGCGTGAACCGCTCGCGCGCGAAGATTGCGCAATAGCGCAATCTTTTTAGGATAAAAGATGGAAAAAAGAGGACAGATATGGAAAAAATCTTTCTAATAGGAGTTGTTTGTGTTATCTTAATATCGATTGCAGTAGTGGATGCAAGAAAAAAGAAAATTCCCAACATACTTTTGGGAATACTTTTTTTCTGTGCGGTGCTTTCCGGATTTATGCTTTCCGGAGATATCGTGGCCGGATCGAATTGCGGGAGGGATTCTGGTCAGCGTAGTGTTTTTGACCGTGATATGGATTCGACCGGGAGCATTTGGGGCAGGTGATGTCAAGCTCATGGCGATATCTGGTCTTATGCTCGGTGTGGGGAGAAATCTCACTGCATTTGGATTTGCGACAGCGTTAGCGGCATTATATTGTTCTGCCGGGGATATTGCGCAGAGATAGAAAGAAAGAGTCGGAGATTGCCTTTGGACCATTTTGTGTGTGGGAATTTTGCTTTCTATCTTTTTGGGAAAGGCATTTATCCGATGGTATATCAGTTAAAAGTGAGGAGAAAATAGATGATTATTGTGAGAGGAGCGGGAGATCTTGCGACAGGAACAATTTATGAACTTCATAAGGCGGGATATCGTGTACTTGCCCTTGAATGTGCAAGACCGACGGCGATTCGAAGAGAAGTTGCCTTCAGTGAGGCGGTCTATGACGGAGTGAATGAGGTAGAGGGAGTCACTGCGCGTAAGATTACTTCTGTAGAAGAGGTGGCAACGGTTTGGGAAAAGGGAGAGATTCCTGTTTTGATAGATGCCGAGGGAAAAAGTATTGAAGCATTACGTCCGTTGGCAGTGGCGGATTTAATTTTGGCGAAGAAAAATCTTGGTACAAGGCAGGATATGGCGCCGCTTGTAATTGGAGCGGGACCGGGTTTTGCCGCAGGAGAAGATGTAGATGTAGTGATTGAGACGATGAGAGGTTATGAGCCGGGAAAGGCGATTTATCAGGGAAGTGCACTGGAAAATACAGGCATTCCGGGAATGGTAGGCGGATATGCAAAAGAGCGGGTGATCCATTCGCCGGCAGAAGGAGTTCTGAGACAGAAGCATCACATTGGAGAAATCGTGCAAAGAGGAAGCGTGATTGCTTTTGTTGGGGAAGAACCGGTGTATGCGACACTGACGGGAATACTGCGCGGATTAATCCGAGATGGATTCGCTGTGAAAAAAGGAATGAAGATTGCGGATATCGATCCGCGACCGGACAAGCAGGCTGCATGTTATGAGCGGTCGGACAAAGCAATTGCATTGCAAAAGGGATTTTAGATGTAGTGCAGAAACATTTGAGATTACAACACTTACTTCAGATACATCCGACACAAGACAGAGTGATCGCATTTGTAGGAGGCGGTGGAAAGACGACGTTGATATACGAACTTGCAAAAGAATTGGAGTCGGTTGGAAAAAGAGTAATTGTCACAACAACAACGCATATGCTGAGACCGAAAAATGAGTGGGAATTGCTTCATACAGTCGGGGTGCCGTGTGAGGAGGAACCAGAGAAAATTAGGGGACTTTCGGAGGAGGAGTACCGAAAACTGAAAACACAATGCGATGTGCTGCTAGTCGAAGCGGATGGAGCTAAGCGAAAGCCGCTCAAAGTTCCGGCAGAGCATGAACCGGTGATACCAGAAGATACGGATATGGTAATTGGGATCGCAGGAGCCTCAGCGATTGGGCGGACGATCAAAGCAGGCTGTCACAGAGGAGAACTTGTGGGGGAGTTACTTGGGAAAAAACTTAGTGAGATCCTGACAGAAGAGGATGTGATGACAATCCTGAAAAGCAAGGCAGGACAGAAAAAGCATGTGAAGCAGAAATATCGTATGGTCATCGGACAAGCAGATCTTTTGACGCAAGAGCAGGTGGAAAAATTCAAAAAAGAACAGGGGATTTGCCTGTATTCAAGGAAAGGAGGAGCAGATACCAATGGAGAAAATATCGGAATATCGTGAAATTGCAAGAATGTTAAAGGACGGAAAAACCGTGGTAAAAAAGACGAGGATTACAAAGGAGCGCTGTCTGGAAGAAAGTCTTAGCGGAGGATTTACACTGGTAATATGTGGAGGCGGACATATTTCGTATTCACTTTGCAATCTTGCGAAGATGCTTGGATATCAAGTGTGGATCATTGATGACAGAGAAGAGTTTGCCAATGAAGAACGGTTTCCGCAGGCGGATCACGTATATTGTATGGGATTTGAAGAGGCATTTGACAAGGTGATTTTTCCAGAGAGCGCATGGTATGTCATCGTGACAAGAGGTCACCAAAATGACTATGAATGTCTCAAAAAAGTGATGGAGCGAAAGAGCAAGCTATGTAGGAATGAATTGGAAGTAAAGGGAAAGTGCGAACGACACTTGAACGTCTGAAAAAAAGATGGGGTTAACAAAAGAACAGCAGGAGCAGATACATGCTCCGATCGGGCTGCCAATCGGAGCAAATACCCCGGAGGAGATCACAGTTAGTATCATGGCTGAGATGATACAGGAAAAATCAAAGCTTGGTTATACAGATTTGCCGAAAGAGATGATAGAGTGGCTTTTGAACAAAAAGCAACCGATGGTGATGACCACGATCGTGGGAAAGAAAGGCTCGGCTCCGCGCGGAGTTGGTGCGAGAATGCTTGTTGCAGCAGACGGCACGATGACAGGGACGATTGGTGGAGGTGCAATTGAGCATCTCGTGTTACAAAAGGCATGTATCATGCTCGAAGAAGAGAAAGAGTTTGCCTTAGAGGCTTATGATCTGACAGCGAAAGCGGCGGCGAGTATCGGAATGATCTGTGGAGGATATGTAGAGGTTCTGTTTGAAAAGGTCATCTAAATATGATAGAATATCAGATTGGGTAAAGAAGCATAAAATGACGAAGAGAAAGGGGAATATCGTTGTTTCACGCAAAAAATTATATAAAAGTAACAAGCCTTGAAGAGGCATATGAATTGAATCAAAAAAAATCAAATGCGATTATCGGAGGAATGCTCTGGCTGAAGATGAGCAACCGAAATATGCAGACAGCAATTGATCTGTCGGGACTTGGTCTGGACAAGATTGAGGAACAGGAAGATGCGTTTTCCATCGGATGTATGTGTACACTTCGCCAGTTGGAAATACACGAAGCATTGAATCGCTATTTTGGAGGCGCGATGAAAGCTTGTACAAGACATATTGTCGGTACACAGTTCCGCAATGGCGCAACGGTTGGCGGAAGCATTTTTGGAAGATTTGGATTTTCGGATATATTGACTTGTCTTCTGGCATTAGATACATATGTGGAATTATATCATGCAGGTGTGATTGCGTTATCTGAGTTTGTGGAGATGCCACGCGATAATGATATCTTGGTGCGCATTATTATAAAAAAAGATGGCAGAAAGATTGCATATCGGTCACACCGTGAGGCGGCGACGGATTTCCCGGTGATCGCCTGTGCGGTGGCAAATAAAGACGATCAGTGGTATGTATCTGTCGGGGCAAGATCAGGAAAAGCGAAACTTCAGGTAAGACAGGTGCAGATTGAAAATGCAGAGATATTTACCAAAGAGGTGATTGCCGGATATACATTTTCTTCTAATATGCGTGGAAGTGAAGTATACAGAAGACATTTGGCAGAGGTGTATACGAAAAGAGCAGTGGAAGAAATACTGGCAAAAAACAGTGAGAAGGGAGCATAACATGGCGGAATTAAAATTGGTTTTAAATGGAAAGACAGTCCTGGAAGAGATTGCACCGGATATGCTTCTTTTGGACTTTGTACGTTCACAAGGGTGTTATAGTGTAAAAAGAGGATGCGAGACTGCAAACTGTGGTCTTTGCACTGTTTTGGTGGATGGAACACCAATGCTGTCCTGTTCAACGCTTGCGATGCGTGCGAATGGAAAAAACGGTGACGACGATGGAAGGCATGCAGGAGGAAGCGGCAGAGTTTGGGCATTTCTTGCAAATGAAGGGGCAGAGCAGTGTGGCTATTGCAGTCCGGGATTTATCATGAATGTGATTGCCATGTCGAAAGAACTGGAAAATCCGGGTCTTGATGAGATTAAAGAATATCTGTCTGGAAATCTGTGCAGATGCACGGGGTATATGGGACAGCTTCGTGCGATTCAGAAATTCTTAAAGATGAAGAAGGAGGAGAAGTAGATGAAGTCTGTAAATGCACCAATTATGAAAAAAAGATGCGATGGCTCTTGTAACAGGAAAGCCAGTCTATACAGATGATATTGCTCCAAAGGACTGTCTTGTCTGTAAGATTCTTCGAAGCCCACACGCACATGCAGTGATTGAGGAAATCAACACAGACATTGCGATGAAAGTGCCGGGAATTGAATGTATTCTGACTTATGAGGATGTGCCGGATAAAAGATTTACAATGGCGGGTCAGACCTATCCGGAACCAAGTCCGTATGATCGCCTCATTTTGGACAGACGAGTACGTTTTGTGGGCGATGCGGTCGCAATTGTGGCAGGAAAGACGGAAGAGGCAGTTGAAAAGGCACTGAAATTAATAAAAGTAAAATACGAAGTGCTGGAGGCTGTACTTGATTTTCACCAGGCAAAAGATGCCAAGATTCTTGTTCATCCAGAAGAAAACTGGAAAGCACTATGCGATGTCGGCGCGGATAATAAAAGAAATCTTTGCGCGACCGGTTCGGAACAAAATGGCGATGTGGATAAGATTTTGGAAGACTGTGATTATGTAGTGGAGGGAACGTATCATACGCAGGCAAACCAGCAGGCAATGATGGAGACATTCCGCACATATACATATATGGATACTTATGGAAGACTGAACGTGGTATCCTCTACGCAGATTACATTCCATGTGCGACGTATCCTTGCGAATGCGCTGGATATACCGAAGTCTCAGATTCGAGTGATCAAACCTAGAATAGGAGGAGGATTCGGAGCAAAACAGACAGTAATCACAGAAGTGTATCCGGCAATTGTGACAATGAAGACGGGGAAACCGGCAAAAATTGTCTATACAAGGGAAGAATCCCAAATTGCATCTTCGCCACGTCATGAGATGGAAGTGACTGTAAGAGTGGGGGCAAATAAAGAAGGAAAAATTCGTGCAATCGATGTGTATACACTTTCCAACACAGGAGCGTTTGGAGAACATGGACCGACTACAGTAGGCTTGTCAGGGCATAAGTCCATTCCGATGTATGGGCAGGCAGAAGCATTCCGATTTGCATATGATGTTGTCTATACGAATAAGATGTCGTCAGGGGCATACAGAGGATATGGAGCGACACAAGGGATTTTTGCGGTTGAGTCAGCGGTCAATGAGCTTGCTGCCAAGATGCAGATGGATCCGGTAGAACTTCGCCTGAAAAATATTGTGCGGGAAGGTGATGTGATGCCGGCATACTACGGTGAGACTGCAAACAGCTGTGCGCTTGACAGATGCCTTTTGCGTGCGAAAGAGATGATTGACTGGGAGAAAAAATATCCGGCACGCGATATGGGAAATGGAAAAGTCAGAGGTGTCGGTGTGGCGATGGCAATGCAGGGATCATCAATCTCCAAAGTGGATCATGCATCGGTATCGATCAAGGTAAATGATGATGGGTTCTATTCGTTGATGATTGGAGCATCTGATATGGGAACCGGGTGTGATACCATTTTGGCACAGATGGCGGCAGACTGTATGGACTGCTCGGCAGATGATTTTATCGTGCATGGGGTGGACACAGATATTTCGCCATATGATTCCGGATCGTATGCGTCAAGTACGACATATCTGACCGGAATGGCAGTGGTGAAAGCGTGTGATTCCCTTCGGGAAAAAATATTGGCGCAGGGAGCAAAGTATTTGGAATGCGACGTGGAAGAGGTCGATTTTGACGGACAAAAAGTGTTCATGCGTTCCAAAGATGTATCCATTTCTTTAAAAGAAATCGGAAACAGAGTGATGACAAATAACGAGGAAGCACTGGTAGCTGCAGGGGCACATTCTTCGCCGGTGTCACCACCACCGTTTATGGTCGGAATGGCAGAAGTAGAAGTCGATAAAGAGACCGGAAAAGTAGAGTTGATTGATTATGCAGCGGTTGTAGACTGCGGAACTGTAGTCAATCCAAACCTTGCCCGCATACAGACAGAAGGTGGAATTGCACAGGGAATCGGTATGGCTCTGTATGAGAATGTTGTGTACAATGAAAAGGGACAGTGTCTGAGTAATTCTTTTATGCAGTATAAGATTCCGTCTAGAATGGATGTGGGAGATATACGTGTTGAATTTGAGAGCAGTTATGAGCCGACAGGTCCGTTTGGAGCAAAATCCATCGGTGAGGTTGTGATCAATACGCCGTCACCGGCAATTGCACATGCAGTATATAATGCGACCGGAGTGCAGATCAAAGAACTGCCGATCACTTCAGAAAAAGTATACATGGGAATGCAAAACAATGAAAATTAGTTTGATTTTACTGGCGGCTGGGGACAGCCGCCGTTTTGGCTCAAATAAATTATTGTATGAACTTCATGGAAAACCGATGTACAGGTACAGTGTCGATGAAGTTGCGAAACTGGATACGACGGTATTTGCGGAGAAAATTGTGGTGAGCCAATATGATGAGATCTTGGATACGTTGTCAAGGGAAGGGTATCTGACAGTGCGAAATACAGAGAGTTATCTTGGAATATCGCACTCGATACAGCTTGGTCTTGCGGCGTCTGAAGAAGAGGCGTGGTGCTTCCTTGTGGCAGATCAGCCGTACCTGAAAGCAGAGACGCTTGAAAGATTTGTGGAAGCATTTCAAAAAAGGTGGGAAGAGCTGTGCCTGTGTAAGATATGGGAACAGAACTGGAAATCCGTGTATTTTTACGGCAGAATATCAAAAAGAGCTATTGGAACTTGCCGGAGATATTGGGGGGAAGCGCGTCATAAATAAACATTTGGATGAAACATTTTTTTATGATGTGGAAGAGGAACAGGAACTGGAAGATATAGATGAAAACAATCTCCCGTAGAACGAGATGCTAAAAGCATTGCGTTCTATGGGAGATCGCTATTTTGCATGAAATTTATTTCCAGTATTCTTCTAAATACTTTTCAGCCTCTTCCTGTGACAGTGAAAATTCTTCCATCAGGTTTTGCATTACATCTTCTTTTGGAACATTAAATTTCATACAAGCATGAATAGTTCCTTTGATTCCTTTACTTAAACCGTTGTTCAAACCTTTACGGAATCCTTCATTCAATAAATCTTCTCTCCATGCTCTCCGAAATTCTTCTTCGTCATATTCTGTCAAAATCATATCCACGACCTCCGATCGATTTTTTTGAAGTATATCCGCAAGAATCCCATTGTGGATACAGAAATCCACTGCTTTATTCACTGCATTTCCAAAGTCCATCTGTTCCGAAAGATATTTTCGGATGATACTGATAAACTCTGCGTATTCCTTTAATGGTCTGCATTTCTCCATTAACTCTCGGTTTTTCCCTAAATTGATATTGAGTACAACTGCTGTACATTCCAAAGATGGAGTTGTTTCCTCTTTGTTTTCAAGAAACAAATCACTCAGCTTTAATTCCTGCCGCTCCGGTTCTTTCTTTGTTCCGTTGTAAAAAACAACATACTTTGGAAAGGGAATATGGAGCGGCGATGCTGTATACAGGCGGTGCTTTACCGGTTCGATATACTCTTTGTACAGGGATGAAAAATAGAATAATCCTCTCAATGGCAGGTTTGGACTGAATGAACTTTGATGCTCATACAGATTCATCACATCCCCGATGAGAAAGGACAAGTCATTTTTCATTCCCATGTAGACAACGTCCTCGATGGTAGTAATAGTTAAATCATCGGGATTTGTGTAATTACTGTTATTGACTGCGTTGTAAAGCTCCAAAAGCTCCTTTTTCTCATGGAAAATCATCCGGAATATCCTGTCTTTATACTTCTTATTTATCTTATGTTCTGTCAAATGTGTTCCTCCTTTATATCTTATCAAATTTATGCCTGTGAATCAATGGAAAGGGCATAAAGATTCATAGGCATCACCATCTTTCTTTAAATAAAATATGAATACAAATTGGGGTTCTTGTGACGGCTGTCACGAGATATTAGAAGTTATAGAATGTTTGATTTGTGGGACTAAGCATATCATAAATAATTTCTGACTGCAACCATAAACGGTTCATAAAAGTAAAAAATAATTCGGGATTTTACTTGAAAGATTGCCAGACTTATTATACAATTGATGCCAGCATGAAGAAGATATAACAGACAATTAGGAGGAAATAGTTTGTATTATTTAATCTTATATTTTTTTGTATATGGTTTTTTAGGATGGTGCACAGAAGTTGCATTTGCGGCATGCAAGGAGCGAAAATTTGTAAACAGAGGATTTCTAAACGGTCCGATCTGTCCGATATATGGAATCGGTGTAGGGATTGTTGTTCAGTTTTTGACACCATACAAGGAAAATCTGGTGCTGCTGTATATTGCATCTGTAGTGATGGTGACTGCTTTGGAATGGGTGACCGGATTTATTTTGGAGAAAATATTTCATAATAAGTGGTGGGATTACTCAAAGATGCCTCTGAATCTGAATGGTTATGTGTGCCTTTTGTTTTCTTTGATTTGGGGAGCAGCGTGCGTTCTGATCGTAGATTTTATCCATCCACTGATTCATAAAGTGTTGTCATGGATTCCGTTTCCAGTAGGAATGACCTTGATTGTTGTGCTGGGTATTGTGATGTTTGCCGATTTGTATGTGACAGCTTCCACAATTTTGAAGATGAACAAGCACTTAGAGAAGATGAAAGAGATTGCAACAGATTTACATCGTATCTCAGACGAACTTGGAGAGAACATTTATCAGGAAGTTGTAGAAGTGTTAGAGCGAAGAGATGAATGGAAATTAAAAGTGCAGGAAGCATCTGACGGAGTGAAAGGGAAAATACAAGATGTGTCAGATGAGGCAATGGAAAAAATTGCGGATTTGAAGAAAAAGTATAAAGAAGTTGGTGGAAAAGGAATACGAGTTTCGAGACGTTTACTGAAGGCGTTTCCTAGAATAGAATCTAAAAAGTACCGAGAGGCGATGGAGGATTTAAAACAGTATTTAAAACGAAAATAAAATGTGAGTGGGGTAAGAATAAGGAATGGAAGAGAGAATACCAAAATTGTTCCTGATGTGGAAAGAGTACTCGAAGGAACAATTTATAAAAGATATTGTGGCAGGGATTATCGTGGCAATCATTGCATTGCCATTGTCGATTGCGTTAGCACTGGCATCCGGCGTGAGCCCGGAACAGGGAATTTATACTGCGATTGTGGCAGGATTTGTTATAGCAATGCTTGGCGGAAGCCGGGTGCAGATATCTGGTCCGACAGCAGCATTTGCGACGATTGTAGCAGGGATTGTCGCACAGAAAGGAATGGCAGGTCTTGTCGCAGCGACAATTCTTGCCGGAGTGATTTTGATCCTGATGGGAGTCTTTAAGCTTGGAGGATTGATCAAGTTTATTCCGTATACGATTGTGACAGGATTTACAAGTGGAATCGCTGTGACGATTGTAATTGGGCAGATTAAAGACTTTTTGGGACTGGAATTTAAACATGCTCCGATTGAGACGATGGAAAAATTAAAAGAGTGCATAGACACGATTGGGACAATCAATGCGCAGGCGTTGAGCGTTGGACTGATTGCACTGGCAATCCTGATTGTCTGGCCGAAGATCAACGCAAAAATCCCACCGTCTCTGATTGCTGTCATTGTAACAATTGTGCTTGTGAAAGGGCTGGATATGGAGGTCAATACAATCGGAAGTCTGTATGAGATATCGAATAAACTTCCGGTACCGTCTATGCCCCAATTTAGTTTGGAATTGATCGAGAGTGTACTTCCGGATGCATTTACAATTGCAGTACTGGCGGCGATCGAGTCACTTTTGTCTTGTGTTGTATCGGATGGAATGATTGGAGACAGACATAATCCAAATGTGGAATTGATTGCTCAGGGAGCAGGAAATATTGCATCTGGTATATTCGGAGGAATTCCAGCGACAGGTGCAATTGCAAGAACAGCAGCAAACGTGAAAAACGGAGGGCGTACTCCAATCGCTGGAATGGTTCATTCCGTAGTATTATTACTAATTCTGATTGTGCTGATGCCTTATGCGGCATTGATTCCGATGCCTGCGATTGCGGCAATTCTTTTTATGGTTGCCTACAATATGTGTGGTTGGAGAGAGTTTGTGACTCTTTTGAAAACAGCGCCGAAAAGCGATATATTTGTGCTGGTGACAACATTTGTGCTGACAGTTGTGTTTGACTTGGTTGTTGCGATTGAAATTGGATTTATGCTGGCGGTGATTTTGTTTTTGAAAAGAATGTCTGATGTGGCAGATGTCAGAAGTTGGGAATATGTAGAAGAGGAAAGAGAAGGACTTCGCATTGTGCCCAAAGGAACACTTGTGTATGAACTGGAAGGACCGATGTTTTTTGCAGCAGCAGACAAATTTTTGAGTGTATCAGCAGATAAAAATACGAAGGTTGTCATATTGAGGATGAGTGATGTGCCGGCAATGGACGTATCTGCATTACGAAAATTGGAAGAAGTATATCGTTCGTGCAAAAGAAAGAATATTACTTTGATTTTATCCCATGTGACAGAACAACCGCGTAGAATGATGGAAAAAGCAGGATTTGTAGTGGATGTGGGAAGTGAGAATTTCTGCGAGAGCATAGAGACGGCGCTTAGACGAGCAGAACAATTGTGTCAAAAACAAAGTAGAAAGAAGATGTAAAAATGCGAGAAGAGCAGTTTAAAATGGAACGAAAAGGTCTGGTAGAAGAAGGGCAGGAAGTTAAAGTGACTGAGAGAGTTAATGGAAGTCTTTACAGCTATATTGTAGAACCGTCGGTTGCGATGTCTGGAATTTATCGAAGCAATCAGAGAATAAAATCAGACAAAGGAATCATCAATCAGATCAAAGAGACCGAACGGGGATTTTACCTTGTTGTCGGATTTGATGAATAATCAAAAGGGAGTGAGCAAAAGAGCCAATATCATTAAGTTAAAATGATGTAAATGGCAATCCAAAACAAAAATATACAAATCAGAGTATATCTAATTCGGATATGCTCTGATTTTGTATTACAAGAAAAATTTCGTTTGATTTTTTGATAGCACAAT
>ENA-OQBV01000779-OQBV01000779.1-human-gut-metagenome-genome-assembly--contig:-NODE-779-length-17505-cov-3.944988_pt1 | contig 17505 bp, 22 predicted proteins | sample MGYA00242750_ERZ504559 | MGnify/ENA primary metagenome ERZ504559 (study PRJEB26092, sample SAMD00036230) | human gut metagenome | host: Homo sapiens | study: EMG produced TPA metagenomics assembly of... | reverse complement strand
GAACAAAGACACGGACACCTTTTTTCAGCAGCAGCTTTCGCAGCTTCACAGCTCCACCTCGTGGTTCTCACCATCCGTGATCAATACGATAGCACGTCCGACTCCTTCATTAGGAGTAAAACTCTTCATAGCCAGATCGATTGCTTCCACGAATATCAGTACCTTGTGTTGCAATGAGTGAAGGAGAGATAGATTCCAGAAACATTTTGGCCGAAATGTAATCACTGGTTATAGGCAACTGGGCAAAAGCTTCGCCGGCAAACACAATCATGGCAACTTTATCATTATTGAATGTTTCAACCAGACGAGATATCAGTTTCTTTGATTTCTCCAGACGACTTGGAGTTACATCCTGAGCCAACATAGAGTTTGAAATATCCAGAGCCACAACCGTTTCTACACCCTGACGCTTCACAGTTTCCATCTTAGAGCCAAACTGAGGACGCGCCAGCATAAAAATAATCATCGCCAGAGCTGACCACATCAGCCAAAACTTTACATCCGGACGATATTTGGATACCGCCGGCATTAAATGTGCCATCAGTACGGGGTCACCATACTGACGCAACTTCTTGCGCCTTCTATAATTGGAATATAGATAAAAAGCTACCAGAAAAGGCAGTACAAGAAGCAAATATAGATATAATGGTTCTCCAAATCGAAACATGGCTTATTTCATTTAAGGTATTTTCTTAAGAACTGAATTACGCAGAAGGATCTCCAACAAGATACACAAGAAAGCCACTAAAGCAAACACTTCATAGTCTTCTTCCCGTTTGCTGAATTCTTTCACATTCAGTTTCGTTTTTTCCAACTTATCAATCTCCTGATAAACTTCCTTCAATTTTGAATTGCTGGTGGCACGGAAATAATTTCCGTTTGTTGTGCCAGCTATCTGAGTCAAAGTCTGTTCATCAATCTCCACCGGGACCTGTACATATTGCACTCCGGCATAAGTCTGCATCGGATATGGTGCCGTTCCATTAGTTCCAACCCCAATTGTGTATACACGGATACCAAACTGTTTGGCTATTTCTGCAGCTGTCAACGGAGAAATATCTCCACGGTTGTTGACACCATCCGTCAGCAAAATAATAACTTTTGACTTTGCCTTGCTGTCTTTCAGGCGGCTCACCGCATTTGCCAGGCCCATACCCAAAGCCGTACCATCCATAATCAGACCTTTCTGGGCGATATCACATTTAATACTCTGAAACAGATTCAACAGTACTCCATGATCTACCGTCAACGGACATTGGGTAAATGCTTCTCCTGCAAAGATTGTCAGACCAATGTTATCATTCGGACGGCCGTTTATAAATTCAGCAGCTACCTGTTTGGCTGCTTCCAGACGATTCGGCTTTAAGTCTTCTGCCAACATACTGGTCGAAACATCCACTGCCAGCATAATATCAATTCCTTCAATTTCCGTATTCTGCCAGTTATCCGTAGTCTGAGGACGGGCCAGTACCAATACGATCATAACAAAAGCCACAATACGTAACAGAAACGGAGCATGTAGCAAATAAAGTTTCCAACTCTTCGGCGCATTCATGTACATACGCGTAGTAGAAACCTGCATGGTTGGTTCTGTTTTTTTCCGCTTCATGATATACCATATTATATAAGGTATAAGCAAAAGCAATAAAAACAGATATTCAATATTAGCAAAAATCATAGTCCATGAGTTTAAACATTAAAAGAAAAGGTCAATGATATGTCTCACTGCAACATACAATGCCACGACAGCAGCCAGACCGGTCACGGCAATGCTGGCCAGCAAAACAATACGTCCCTGTTTCGAACGTTTTTCCTCTACCTTTATCTCTGTCGGTTCTTTCTTGGCATTCGGATCTTCCTCCACCTTTGTCTGATTAATGAAGTCTACGGCATTCACCAGATTCATATCATTTTCATTCATCAGCGGTGCATGCTTGGCAAATTTAACAAGGTCCGCCGTTTCAAACAAAGTTCTCAGATCTTTAACGGATTCCTTGTCTTCCTGCAATAAACGCTCAATAATCTCCGCTGAAGTCATTTCCATTGCATTAAACCCGAAACGTTCTCTAATATACATACGGATAACCTCGGTCAACTCCGTATAATATTTCTTCGGATCATTGGCTCTGGCCATTTTATCAGCCTTGATTTCCTCGATTTTCTTCATAGCCAGTTGATGAGGAGGTAATTTAGGCTCAACACGGATAATCTTGATGATAGGCTTATTATTTCGATAACGGATCACAAAGAAGACAGAAACACCTCCCAATATAATCATCAATAACAAGGCATACACCAGTGGTGCCACGTCATCCCATGTAAGAGGAACCTCCTGCACTCCCTTCGGACCAAAAAACTGATCCGGATGAAGAGTATCAACGGGAACAGAATATACTTTCAGAGCCAATGCTTCCGAACGGTAACTCTGGTCATTCACCAATACCTCAAAAGGAGGCAGATAATACAAAGCCGAATCAAAAGAAGTAATTGTATATTCCTGCGAAATCAGCCATCGCTTATTGTCATTCAACAGTTGGGTATCAGGTTTGGCTACATCCAGCACTTCAACCCCTCTGACCAATGTGTCTGCAACTACAGGAAGACGCAACTTTTGATTAGCGTCCATGCTCACTTGAAGTCGGACTTTTGTCTGCTCACCAATCAGCAGCTGCAAAGAATCAATAGTCGCTTCTACCGACACCTGTGCCCGCGCTGAGGGAACAGATATCCATAAAAGCAACATACAGCAGCACACCTTAAACCAACTCAGTCCGCCATCGAATAATGTATGTTTCATTTCTCTATCAGTTTCGTTTTGCAAATAAGTTCATCAGTGCTTTCACATAATCCTGATCAGTCCGCACAGAAACCGAATCGACATTGCTGCGAGTAAAAATATCATTCAATTTTTCCTGACGTTCCATCCACCAGGCATGATGGGCATTCCGCAGAGCCTTTGAAGAAGTATCAATCCACTGTTCATGGCCTGTTTCCGCATCACGCACCCGCATCAATCCCACATCGGGCAATTCCTCCATACGGCGGTCATACACCTGCATAGCAATTACGTCATGTTTTCGGTTTGCTACGGTCAGTGCATTCTTGAAATCACTGTCGTCAATAAAATCACTCAGGACGAAAGCCGTGCAACGTTTTTTAAGCACATTCGTCAGATATTCGATCGCTCCCTGTAAATTAGTCCGTTTACTTTCAGGCTTAAAATCCAGCAACTCACGGATAATATACAGAATGTGTTTACGTCCCTTCTTGGGAGGAATAAATTTTTCTATTCGATCAGAGAAGAAAATCACCCCGATTTTATCGTTGTTCTGAATGGCAGAAAAGGCTATGGTAGCTGCAATCTCAGTTACCATATCCTTTTTCATTTGCTGTATCGTTCCAAAATCCAGACTGTTGGATACATCCACCAGCAACATGACGGTCAATTCCCTCTCCTCTTCGAATACCTTTACGAACGGCTTGTCAAAACGGGCCGTAACGTTCCAGTCTATATCACGTACGTCGTCACCATATTGATATTCACGTACTTCCGCAAACGACATACCCCTGCCTTTAAAGGCCGAATGATACTGACCGGCAAAGATGTTACTCGAAAGTCCACGTGTCTTGATCTCAATCTGACGAACACGTTTTAAGAGTTCATTTGTTTCCATTCTCAATCAACTATTCACCTTGAATCAGGGCACTTCTACCTTATTTAATATCTTGCTTACAATCTCGTCTGATGTCACATTGGTAGCTTCAGCTTCATAAGTCAATCCGATACGATGACGCAATACATCATGAGCAACTGCACGAACATCTTCCGGAATAACATATCCTCTGCGCTTAATGAATGCATAACTGCGGGCAGCCAATGCCAGGTTAATAGACGCACGCGGAGAGCAGCCAAAACCAATCAGGTTTTTCAGTTCCTTCAAATCATATTGTTCCGGATAGCGTGTTGCAAATACAATGTCTGCAATATACTGCTCAATCTTTTCATCCAGATAAACCTGATGAACAACCTTACGAGCTTCCATGATATCTTCTGACTTAAGGATCGGACGAACCTCAATCTTCTCACCCGAAATATTCTGACGGATAATTTTCTTTTCTTCCTCCAGCTTCGGATAGTCAATCAGAACCTTCAGCATGAAACGGTCCACTTGAGCTTCCGGCAGCGGATAAGTACCCTCCTGTTCTATCGGGTTCTGGGTTGCCATAACCAGGAAAGGAGAAGGCAACGGGAAAGTTTTCCTTACCCAGAGTTACCTGACGTTCCTGCATGGCTTCCAGCAAAGCACTCTGAACTTTTGCCGGTGCACGGTTGATTTCATCTGCCAAAACAAAGTTTGCAAAGATTGGTCCCTTATTGGTTACAAAGCGTTCATCCTTCTGACTGTAAATCATCGTACCGAGCACATCGGCAGGCAACAAATCCGGAGTAAACTGAACACGACTGTATTTCGCATCAATCAAAGAAGCCAGAGTCTTGATTGCCAAAGTCTTTGCCAGACCAGGGACACCTTCCAGCAAGATGTGTCCATCTGACAACAAACCAATCAATAATGATTCAACAAGATGTTTCTGTCCTACAATCACCTGATCCATACCGGTCATCAGGTTGGTAACGAATGCACTCTGGCGTTCAATGCGCTCGTTTAATTCACGAATGTCAATAGCTTCAGCCATAATTTCTTTCTTATTTTAATAAGTTCATTTTAATCTATCTCTTGACCTCACAGAAGACTTTTCTTCTAAGGCTGCCCAAAATTAAGTCATTCAATTAACAGGCACAACTAATTTTTATTAAAAAATACAGACGAGTGATCTGTTTTAAGTCTTATTGGACTAAAGAAGTTTAAATTAAAGCGGTTCTGTCCGGATTTTCAGATCTCATTCCTGAGCAGGGACCAATACCGGTATCTGAATCACAGTTCCAATTGGTACATTATTCGGATTCTTGATGATTTTCTTATTATGACGTACCAGATAAGGCCACAACTTCTTCGTCCCATAATACTTCAGGGAAATTTTAGCCAGACTCTCTCCTTTTTGGATTGTGTGAGTGGTCTGAGTTCCCTGAATATCGTAATCCACCGTATCAGCCAAAGTTTCTCTCCGGGCAGGAACCTTAACAGGCTGTTCAGGCTCGGAATGCTTTTTTTGTACTGTATCGGCTGCAACCACAGCTACCGTATCCGGTTGCAGGACAACAGTATCTTTTACAGATTGTGCTGCTGGATGCAATGAATCTACGGATACATGTTCTTTCATCCAATAGTTTACCAAAGATTCGGGAATATACCTCCGTCCCGATAAAAGAGCCCAGACAATTCCTCCCCCAATCAATACCCCGGCTAAAAGTACTGTTGCAATCATACACCACGGAATCCGGAAAATACGCCGGTTCACCTGAACTTCAGGTTCTTCCGACACAGTTTCCCCGAATGTTTCTTCACTTTCCTCTGATTCATTTTCCAATCGGGACACTTCCGGCGTTACAGATGTTTCCTCCTCCTTAACAGGAGCTGGTTCATCATTTTCACATTCAGCAGTTTCCTTATGGTCAGAAATTTCCACATGCTCAGAATTATCCGGATGTTCAAGGCTTTCTGCATGCTCCGGGATTGTATTCTCTTCACTGGCAGACTGAGCAGACAAGTCCGCGTTCTCTGTATCCGAAACGGCTTTCGGTTCTACCACTTCGGTCTGTTCCTCAGATTCAGACAAGTTATCTGTACTGAGGACTTCTTCCGTCATGTCATCAAAGTGAGTATTTTCATTCAGGACAACAGTCTCAAAATGGGCAAAAGGTTTGTTGATCAGGTCACGCAAAGAGGCTTCAGGAACAAACGACACCCGGTTGTGACCAGACATTTCTATCAGCTTAAAAGTACCCAGTCCTTTTACCTTGACGTACTTTTCCTGTTGAAGGGCTTCTTCAATCAAGGCTACAAATGTCTGAACAAATGCTTCCGCATCCGCCTGCTCCATCTGATGACGACTTGCCAGTTGTTCAGCCAGAGCCTGTAAGGTTACTTTCTCATTCATTGGGCATCTTCATTTTTCACCTTTCCCTTCAATGCCGGACAAGGCTTGAATGTCAAACTTAATTTGGGAGGAACCAGCAAGCGTTGCCGGGTAACCGGATTGACAACAATTCTCTCCATTTTCTTCTTCACTCAAAGGTTCCGAATTCCTGAAATGTCAGGACATTGCTTTCCTGCAATTCCTGAGCCATAATATCAACCAAAGATGCCACCAGTACGGCAGCATCTTTGTTCGTGTAACCGAGACGTCGTGAAAGTTCGCCTGTAAATTCCTTGCTGTTCATGAAAGGGTTCGCATTTAGATCATATCAATGTTGCGTACAAATCAAAATCATCCGCATCATAAACCTTTACCTGATAGAAAGAACCGATGACAAGGTTCTGTCCTTCATCTTTGATCAGTACTTCAGGATCAACTTCAGGAGAATCAAATTCTGTACGGCCAATAAAATAATCTCCTTCTTTACGGTCGATAATCACTTTAAACTCTTTACCAATCTTGGCATGAGTAAGATCAGCTGATATTTCCTGCTGAACAGCCATCAGCTCATCCAGCCGCCGATGTTTGACTTCTTCCGGAATATCATCCGAATAATTCTGTGCCGAATAGGTACCTTCCTCTTCTGAATAAGCAAATGCTCCCATCCGGTCGAAACGGGCCTTCCGCACGAATTCCTTCAGTTCTTCAAAATCTTCCTCCGTTTCTCCGGGATGCCCTACCATCAACGTGGTACGCAAATGAATACCCGGAACTTCTTCACGGAAACGTTCAATCAGACGATAAGTTTCCGCCTTACTTACATGACGGCGCATCTTCTGAAGCATGTTGTCACTGATATGCTGCAAGGCAATATCCATGTATTTGCAGACATTGTCATGTTCCCGCATCACCCGGAACAAGTCTTCAGGGAATGCAGCTGGATAAGCGTAATGAAGACGGATCCATTCCACTCCGGGAATTTCCGCCATCTTCTCGATCAGCTCAGGCAACATCTGTTTTTTATACAGATCAACGCCATAGTAAGTCAGTTCCTGGGCAATAACCTGAAACTCCTTTACTCCCTGAGAAACCAGCAGACGGACCTCATCCAGAATTTCTTCCATCGGACGAGACACATGACGGCCTGTAATAATCGGAATAGCACAATATGAACACTTGCGGTCGCATCCTTCCGATATCTTCAGATAAGCATAATGAGAAGGAGTAGTCAGATGACGTTCAATGGCAAACTCCGAATGATAAGATTTACCCAAATCATTCAGCAGGTCATTCCAGTTGAACTTTCCGTAGAATTTATCCACTTGTGGAATTTCGCCCTTAAGCTCTTGCAGATAGCGTTCTGAGAGACAACCCATTACAAAGAGTTTCTTCAGACGGCCTTCTTCCTTTGCCTGACAAAATTCCAGAATCATGTTTATCGACTCTTCCTTTGCATCTCCAATAAAGCCACATGTATTGATCACCGCAATTTCTCCCTGCGGATGATCGCTGTCGTGAGTCACTTTATATCCATTGGCTTCAAGCTGCTTCATCAGCTTTTCCGAATCAACCAGATTTTTAGAGCAGCCTAAAGTTATAATATCAATTGTATTTTTTTTCATTTAGCAGTCGTTGGTCCAAATAATGAATCTACAAATTCGCGGCGGCGGAACACCTGAAGATCTTCTATACCTTCACCCAGGCCAATATATTTAACCGGAATCTTAAACTGATCAGAGATACCGATCACAACTCCACCTTTTGCCGTTCCATCCAGTTTAGTAATAGCCATGGCATTCACTTCCGTAGCCAGCGTAAACTGTTTGGCCTGTTCAAAGGCATTCTGGCCTGTTGATCCGTCAAGCACCAGCAAGACTTCGTGAGGAGCATCCGGAACCACCTTACGCATGACATTCTTGATTTTTGTCAGCTCGTTCATCAGTCCGATCTTATTATGCAAACGGCCCGCCGTATCAATGATGACAACATCAGCCTGATTGGCAACGGCAGAACTCAGCGTATCGAAAGCGACAGATGCAGGGTCAGCCCCCATTTTCTGTTTGACAACAGGAACGCCCACACGCTCTCCCCAGATAACAAGCTGTTCAACGGCAGCAGCACGGAAAGTATCGGCAGCTCCCAGGTAGACAGACTTACCGGCTTTCTTAAACTGATAAGCTAATTTACCGATAGTTGTAGTCTTTCCTACTCCATTGACGCCGACCACCATAATGACATAAGGCTTCTTGTCCTCCGGAACACTGAAATCCTCAGAATCTACCGTATTGTTTTCTGTCAGCAAAGCTGCAATCTCTTCCCGGAGAATATTATTCAGTTCCTGCGTATTGACATATTTATCCCTGGCTACGCGAGCTTCTATGCGCTTGATGATATTCAGCGTTGTCTCCACTCCCACGTCCGATGTAATAAGTACCTCTTCCAGGTTATCCAGTACTTCATCGTCCACTTTCGACTTGCCGGCAACCGCACGCGCAATCTTGCCAAATACACTTTCTTTGGTTTTGGATAAGCCTTTATCCAATGTTTCTTTCTTTTCCTTTGAGAAAAAACTAAATAATCCCATACGGTTCTATTGTTTATCTGTTTATGGAACAAAGATATAACTAATCTTGTAGACACACAAAAAAAAGTTCCTTTCATTCAATCATGAAAGGAACTTTTATTTAGCATATATATGTTTTCGCTAAATTATTTCTTGAAGAAGTCCTGTACTTTATCGTTAGGAACCATCTGTTCGTCAAAAACGTAAGCACCCGTTTTCGGAGACTTAACCATTTTGATAACCTTAGTATAAGAACGGCCTTCTTTACCTGTCTGAAGGGTTGCGACTGTTTTCTTTGCCATGGTCTACTATTATTTAATTTCTTTATGAACTGTTACTCTTTTCAAAATAGGATTGTATTTCTTCAATTCCAATCTTTCAGTGGTATTCTTTCTGTTCTTTGTCGTAATATAACGAGAAGTTCCCGGCATACCACTATCCTTCATTTCTGTGCATTCAAGGATTACCTGTACTCTGTTACCTTTAGCTTTTTTAGCCATAGTTTTCTTCTCCTTTTAATTAACCAATAATTTTGATAGTTTTCCAATCACAGTAACCGTTTGCAACAGCTTCATTCAGCGCTGCATCCAGTCCTTTTTTGTTAATAACACGCAAGCCGTTAGCGCAGATATTCAGGCTAATCCAGCAATCCTGTTCTACATAGTAGAATTTCTTCGTAAACAAGTTCACATCAAAAGTTCTTTTGGTTCTTCTCTTAGAGTGTGAAACATTGTTGCCAATCATGGCTTTCTTTCCGGTAATTTGACAAATTTTCGACATTTCTATCTAGTTTTTATAGTTTTATTCATGGTTCTTTCAAACGGAGTGCAAAGTAAGCGATTTTATTTTATATAAGCAAGTAAATCACCTATTAATTGCAAAATTAGTGCTCATTTTCCTGATTTTGGCACAAATCAAGCAGCAATTGCAGGGTTTTTGCCGTTGCAGCCTGTATATTTTTCTCCCGTCCTTCGTCTTCCGTTAATTTGGCAGTTAGTATTTTTTCTTTATTTCCGGCAGCCACCCAGATCGTGCCGACAGGTTTTTCAGGCGTACCTCCTGCAGGTCCGGCAATACCCGATGTAGCAACTGCATAATCCGTTCCCAGAGTCTCCATGACACCTTTCACCATTTCCACTACGGTTTCTTCGCTTACCGCCCCATACTTTTCCAGTGTTTCCTGACTAACATGCAGAAGGCTTTGCTTTACTTCATTGGCATATGCCACAATCCCTCCCTTATAGAAACGGGAACTACCAGGGATAGCAGTTATGACAGCTGGGACATTGCCGGCCGTACAGCTTTCGGCAGTAGCCAGCGTAAAACCTTCTCTCCAGAAGAATTCACTTATCTCCTTGCTTAGCTTTTTAGTTTCTACTGACATAATACTTTTTAAATTTGTGTTATTTAATGCTTACCCGCGAATATGCAGGCTTGTCTATCGTGCAAAAGTCTTTATCCTGATATTTGAAATAACCTGTCATGGCAATCATGGCCGCATTATCGGTCGTATATCCGAACTTCGGAATATAGATGTTCCATCCATACTTGGCCGCATGTTCCCGGAATGCATTGCGCAGTCCGTTATTCGCCGAAACCCCGCCGGCTACCGCCACTTCATTAATTCCCGTATCCTTCACTGCCTTGCGAAGCTTTTCCATCAAGATATCCACAATGGTATGCTCAAGAGATGCAGCAAGGTCCACCTTATGATGTTCGATGAAATCCGGATCATCCTTCATCCAGTCTCTCAACGAATACAGGAAAGAAGTCTTCAATCCACTGAAACTGTAGTCATAACCCGGAATATGCGGCTTGCTGAATGTATAAGCCTTCGGATTTCCCTGACGTGCCAGCTTATCAATGATCGGTCCGCCGGGATAACCCAGTCCCATTACTTTCGAGCATTTGTCAATGGCTTCTCCGGCTGCATCATCAATCGTCTGTCCCAGCACTTCCATGTCATTATAGGCATTCACACGGATAATCTGAGAGTTTCCGCCAGACACCAGCAGACAAAGGAAAGGGAATTTAGGAGAAGCGTGAACTTCATCCGGTTCTTTAATGAAATGAGCTAACACGTGGCCTTGCAGGTGGTTAACCTCCACCATAGGAATTCCCAATGCACGGGCAAAGCCCTTGGCGAAGGATACGCCGACAAGCAAAGAACCCATCAGACCCGGCCCACGCGTAAAAGCAACCGCGTTCAGTTCATCCTTACTCACTCCCGCCCGTTTAAGAGCTTCACTCACCACCGGAACGATATTCTGCTGATGCGCACGCGAAGCCAGTTCAGGAACAACGCCCCCGTATGCTTCATGTACAGCCTGGCTGGCAGTTACATTCGACAGAAGAACGCCATCCTTGATAACGGCTGCAGAAGTATCATCACAGGAGGATTCTATACCTAATATAATTATATGATCCATTGTTCTTACCTTATAATATATTCATTAATGAGTCAATATTTCAAGTCCGTGTTCAGTCATCACAAAAGTATGCTCCCACTGTGCTGAAGGAAGTTCATCTTCCGTCACGACAGTCCAGCCATCTTCTTCGTCAATAAATACTTCCCACGTTCCCATGTTGATCATCGGCTCGATGGTGAACACCATACCCGGTACAAGCAGCATACCCGTACCCTTCTTTCCGTAATGTTCCACATCAGGTTCTTCATGGAATTCCAGTCCTACGCCATGACCGCAAAGATCACGTACGACTGAAAAGCCGTTCTTATGCGCATGTTTCTGGATTGCATTGCCGATATCACCCACAAAACAGAAAGGTTTGGCTGCTTCCATTCCGATTTCCAGGCATTCTTTGGCCACACGAACCAGCTTTTCTTTTTCAGGAGAGGTCTTCCCGATAATAAACATTCGTGAAGCATCTGCATAATAGCCGTCCAGAATAGTTGTAATATCGACATTGATAATATCTCCTTCTTCCAGAATTTCCTCTTCAGAAGGAATTCCGTGACACACAACTTCATTGATAGATGTACATACGCTCTTCGGATAACCTTCATATCCCAATGTTGCGGGGATACCTCCATGCGAAGTGATGTAATTATGTACCAGCTGATCGATTTCTGCCGTACTCATACCTGCATGAATCTCCTGAGCCACCAGATCCAGTGCTCCGGTATTCACCACACCGCTGCGGCGGATTCCTTCAATCTGTTCAGGTGTTTTGATAAGGCTGCGTCTCGGAACAAGATGTCCTTTGTTCTGCCAGTAAAGCACTTTCTTGTCCAGTTCGGTCAGTTCCGCGCCTTTAGGAACCGTCCAGTTTATCTTGTTTCTTTTCATAACCGTTTTTAGTCTTGTTTGCTTCCTGCAAAGGTAGCAGAAAAAAATTGGAAATGCAGCCAATCAGGGACAAAAATATAGCGGATCGTAACGAGAGCTTCACACCGACTACTAAAATACATTAAAAACTTGGTGCTCCTGACTAATAAAATGCCTTACTTTCAGCTATTGAATGAAGTATTTTTTTATTTTTGCTAGGAAGATTATGCAAAATATCATTCACTCTTTAAAAAAAACAGAAAAATGGACAAGAATCAAATCGGAACAAATGCCGGCAATCGTCTGGAATATATTGAAAGACAACGCCCATTGGGAGTATGAAGATTTAAAAGCTGCAACCGGCTTATCAGATCGAGAGTTGAACGCTGCCATCGGATGGCTTGCACGTGAAGACAAAATAGATTTCGACATGGATCAGAATCATGACCGCCTTTTCTTGCATGTCAATGTGTACATCGGCTGATTATTTTCTGGCAATGTCACTCTATTACCTCACACAGATGCAGACCCGTATCTTCCACGCGGAGATCAACCGGCCTGCATCTGTTTTGTTTTCCGGAAAAAGCCGCCCGGCTTTTTCAAAAACGTTTCGGCCTTTCAGCCAAAACGATTCGACGTTTTAGACAAAACGCCGAGAGCTTTTTGGAAGCGCCTTTCATCCTCTCCCAAAGGTTGCGAGACAGTTCTTCGCTAAAGAATCTTTTTCACGGTAACATCCGGAAAATCCTGCAGTAACAGCAACAGCAGCCCTTCCTCATTCATCCGTTTCGCCTTGATCACCATCGAAACCTGATAAATCATTCCCTGATCCGGTGTGGGATATTCTTTCATCTCATAGGAAACGATGATATAATCTTTCGACCGGAAAATTTCCGTCACCTGCTTGAGAGACTCCTCGCTTCTGGTAGAAAACTCCACCATCATATTACGCATACCCATACTCTTGAAACACACACTCAGCACTTCCAGACCGGCAAGCGCAAACAAGGTACTCAGAATTCCAACCATATACATCCCTGCCCCGATGGCCAGTCCGATTCCCGACGTAGCCCAGATACCGGCCGCGGTCGTCAGTCCACGCACAATCTGCTTTTGCAGGATGATGGTGCCCGCACCAATAAAACCGATACCGCTGACCACCTGAGCTGCAATACGGCTCGGGTCCAGGCGGACCAGGTCGGCTTTCAGAACCTCCGTAAAGCCATATTGCGAAACAATCATCATCAGCGCGCTTCCCAGTGCCACCAGAAAATGAGTCCGATAGCCTGCTTCCTTTGCCCGATACTCGCGCTCCAGCCCGATGGCAACTCCCATCAGACCAGCAACCAGCAGTCTCAAAGCAAAATCTCCGTATAATTCCATTCCGTTCATCTCCTTTTCATTAGTTTACCCCGAAATATACTGAAAAACTTCGGATATTGTACTATCTTTGCGCATGAAATCATTAAGTTTTCAAGAATTATATGAAATATAAACTATTAGTACTTGACCTTGACGGAACCCTGACAAACAACCGAAAAGAAATCACTGACCGCACACGCCTTTCCCTGATTGAAGCCCAGAAGAAGGGAGTAAAACTTGTTCTGGCCTCGGGACGTCCTACCTATGGAATTGTTCCTCTGGCTGAAAAGCTGGAAATGCAACGGTACGAAGGTTATATCCTGGCCTACAACGGAGGAGAAATCATCGACTGGAAAACCCGGGAACTGATGTACAAGAACGTATTAGACCCGGAAGTTCTTCCTTATCTCTACCAGTGCGCAAAGGATAATCATTTTGCCATCGTCAGCTACGACGGAGAATATGTGCTTACGGAAAATCCGGAAGATGAATACGTGCTTAAGGAAGCATTGCTTAATGTAATGAAGATCAAAAAGGTAGACAATTTCCTTAAAGCAATACATCATCCTATTGCAAAATGTCTGATTGTCGGTGAGCCCACCCGGCTTGCCTTGCTCGAGAAGGAAATGTACGAGCATTTAAAGGATCGCATGGGAGTATTCCGCTCAGAGCCCTACTTCCTGGAACTCGTTCCGAAAGGCATTGACAAGGCCTGTTCTCTTTCTGTGCTTCTGGAAAAACTGGGAATGACCAAGGATGAAATGATTGCTGTCGGAGACGGATTCAACGATCTTTCAATGATCCAATACGCCGGACTGGGGGTTGCCATGGCCAACGCACAGGAGGTCGTAAAAGAAAACGCCGACTTCATCACTCTTTCCAATGAAGAAGACGGCGTTGCCCATGTCGTAGAAAAATTTATTCTGATTTAGGCTTACGGTCAAAAAACGGATTTTTTGAGGATGCACTCACCGGAATAGCATATACCTGGGTGCATCCATTCAACCAGTCCAGCTGCCGGGCAGCCAGACCTGCCGAAAACATGATTCGCGTATCTACCCGATGATCAGCAGCCACCGAGCAGGCTGATCCAAGAGCAATCCCCAAATCCACACTATTGATCGCACAAGGAACTCCGTCTTCCCGTTCTCCACATGCCGCATAGCCGCAGTATCCACAATTCAGTCCCTGCGGATGTTCACGTGTTCCGATCAGCACAACACACTCCGCTTCCAGAATATTGTCCGCATCACGAAGGAAAAACTTGAAACCATTATCTTCATACATCTGTTTCATGGTTTCCGATAAAATCCGAAGATTACTTTCCGTCACCAGCGCCACCTCGATAATATCCACTCCCTTTGCTTTGGGTGCCGTACGGGCCGCCGTCATCATCAGCTGAGCAATCTGTACCACCTGCTCATGCCGACAGTCTCTTTCATTCAGTATCATAAGGCTTCTATATATAAATAAGGTATATACTGTTATTCAGTCCGTAAAAATACAAAGTTCCACGAATCTGCACAAGACCCGAGTCTTCTCCATGCAAATCCGTGGAACTTTTATTCAGGAAACAGAAAACTTCTTCAGGAAGTCATCTGCCCTTTATCTTATTTCAAGATATCCAATTGCTTGAAACACTTCACCAGTTTATCGATAGCAAAATCCACCTGGTCTTGAGTATGTGTAGCCATCAGCGCGAAACGTACCAGTGTATCCTGCGGATGACAAGCAGGCGGGATAACCGGATTGATAAATACGCCTTCATCAAAAGCCAGCTTGGTTACTTCGAAAGTCTTGTCCGTGTCACGAACATACAGCGGAATGATCGGGCTTTCCGTATCACCGATTTCAAATCCGGCGTCACGGAAACGCTTCAATGCGTAGTTAGTGATCTTCCAGAGGTTTTCCTGACGTTCCGGTTCAGTCTTCAGGATATGAAGAGCCTCGATAGCCGCAGCTGTTGCAGCCGGAGTATTGCTGGCCTGGAAGATATAAGAACGGGCATTGTGGCGCAGCCAGTTGATTACATCCTTGTCACCGGCAACGAAACCGCCGATAGAAGCCAGAGACTTACTGAATGTACCCATAATCAGATCGATTTCGTCAGTCAGTCCGAAATGGTCACATACACCACGTCCGTTACGTCCGAACACGCCCAGACCATGAGCTTCGTCTACGTAAACGCTGGCATTGTATTTTTTCTTCAGGCGAACGATTTCAGGCAAATTCGCCAAATCACCTTCCATAGAGAATACGCTGTCTACAACAATGAGCTTCAAAACATCAGGTTCGCATTTCTGCAACTCCTTCTCCAGCGCATCCATGTCATTATGCTTGTATTTCAGCTGAGTAGCGAAAGAGAGACGGCGACCGTCAACGATAGAAGCATGATCACGGTCATCGCAAATAATGTAGTCTCCACGTCCGACCAACTGGGGAATAACTCCTTCGTTTACTGTAAAACCGGTAGAAAAACACAGAGATTCATCTTTTCCAACGAACTCAGCCAGTTCCTTTTCCAGTTTAATGTGAATGTCCAATGTTCCGTTCAGCAATCGTGAACCTGCACAACCTGTACCGTACTTCTGGGTTGCAGCAATAGCAGCATCAATGATTCTCTTGTCATAAGTTAACCCCATGTACGAATTGGACCCAAACATCAGCACCTTCTTTCCGTCCATCATCACTTCAGTGTTCTGTGCACTGTCTATTTCACGAAAATAAGGATACACGCCTCTTTCCATATACATCTGAGGCAGTCTGAATTTACTTAATCTGTCTTGTAATATTCCCATATTTAAATATTGGAAGCCACTCCGGCTCCTTTAAATTATATTTTGATAATTCAAGCTTGTTTAAAATGACGCGCAAAGATAATAATTTCTCCAGACCCAGACGCAAAATACTCAAAAAAAAACGTTTCCATGTCAATTATCAGTCCAAAAAAGGATTTTTCAAGCAAATAATATTATTTTTGTACTCCGAAACCAAGCTAGAGAAGAGACATGAGCCTGAAAAAAAGAATTATTTTCATCGTCAATCCTATTTCCGGAACTCACAGCAAAGAAGCAATTCCACAGCTGATCGAGGAAAAGATTGACCATTCTAAATATGACTATTCCATCCAGCGCACCCAATATGCCGGACATGCCTCCCAGATAGCTGCCGAAGCTGCCAGGGATGGAGTCGACATTGTTGTTGCTGTCGGAGGAGACGGCACCATCAATGAAATCGGCCGTGCACTCATTCATACCCGGACAGCCATGGGAATCATTCCCTGCGGTTCCGGAAACGGCCTGGCCCGTCATTTGAACATTCCGATGATTGCCCGCAAGGCACTGGACGTCATTAATGCCGGAACTGTCAGAACCATTGATTACGGGATCATTGACGGTCATCCTTTTTTCTGTACCTGCGGAGTCGGATTCGATGCTTTTGTCAGTCTGAAATTTTCCGATTCAGGGAAAAGAGGTTTGCTGACTTATCTGGAGAATACATTGCACGAGAGTCTCACCTACCAGCCGGAAACTTACGAAATAGAGAACGCGTCAGGCACCGCCCGCTATAAAGCTTTTCTCATAGCCTGCGCAAATGCTTCCCAATACGGGAATAATGCCTACATTGCTCCTCAGGCTTCTCTGACCGACGGAATGATGGATATCACAGTGCTGGAACCTTTCACCGTACTGGATGTCCCGGCGCTCTCTTTCCAGCTCTTCAACCGGACACTGGATCAAACAGCCGGATCAAGACCATGCGTGAGAAAAAAAATCACGATTCACCGTTCGCAGGAAGGGGTTTTCCATTTTGACGGCGATCCGGCACAGGGAGGAAAAGACCTTGAAGTGGAAATCATTCATCAGGGCTTGCACGTCGTTGCGCCCCTGAAGGGACATAACGACACCATTCCGTTAAACGTGCTGCATCACATTACTGAATTTATCGGCATGCGCCCCATTACTTCAACCATTGCAAGCAAGCACCGGCAGCTTCTGAAATTAAACCAGCACATTCTGCGCCGGCTGGCCAAAAGAGGATAAGGATCTGCCGGCTTCAAAGGTAAAGATAGAAATCCTTTACCAGAGCAAGATATTCCGGACTATGCACGCGAGGTTCCGTTTCAATTGTCAGATGATCTGTTTCACTGGACGGAACCAGTTCCTTCGTAAATGCCATCAACACCCGCTTGGGGGCTATTCCCGGTTTGGTATGCACCCAGGTCTGACGTTTTAAATACAGGCGATGGCGCAAGGC
>ENA-OQBV01000776-OQBV01000776.1-human-gut-metagenome-genome-assembly--contig:-NODE-776-length-17556-cov-4.430948_pt1 | contig 17556 bp, 10 predicted proteins | sample MGYA00242750_ERZ504559 | MGnify/ENA primary metagenome ERZ504559 (study PRJEB26092, sample SAMD00036230) | human gut metagenome | host: Homo sapiens | study: EMG produced TPA metagenomics assembly of... | reverse complement strand
CTCCGATGGATGTTTTTTCCAAAAAGGAAACATTTCTAAACAAAAAATACCCGGCTGCCCGTTCTTTACGATGACGGGCAGTCGGGTATCTATTTTCTCAATTCCCGCGATAAGTGGAATATCCATAAGGTGAAAGCGTAAGAGGCACATGATAATGAGGCGCATCTCCAACCTCAAATACAACTTCTACAAAAGGATAGAAGCTCTCCTGACCCAGTTGCTTAAAATAAGGAGCCACATGGAAAGTCAGCTTGTATATGCCAGAAGAATCCTTTCCGTTATCAGGCAGAAAATCAGAAATCCGGCCATTGGCATCTGTCTGTTTTTCATCTACAAACGTCCATACATTCTCTCCGTCCTTCCGAGATAGAACAACCTTCACTCCCGGTGCCGGCTCTCCCCTTGTGATATCCAAAATATGACTTGAAAGGCGGTAGTTTTTTCCCTTCGCAGCCTGTTGCTGTACTGGTTCTTCTACCACAAGAACGCGACTGTTCGGCAAATCTGGAATATAAATTTTTCCTTCACTGACTGATATATCTGCCGGACCAACGAGCGGTGTTTCCAAATCCAGTACGAGAGGAGTTGCCTGACCTGTTTGCAGGTCAATCCGGATTAACCCTGCCGGATTCCAGTTGGATACATAAAGCGCTTTGTGATCAGAGGAAAAAGCGATACCGTCATATTGTCCCGATGTCTGAAACAGCTTCTCAGGACGAGGATGTTCCAAATCAGCAATGCGATAAACAACATGATGATCCCGCGTATTTCCATCAGCCGGATATGAAGCGACATATAATACACCATTATCCAGCAACAATCCATTAGGTCCCGGAACAGTAGCCCACTCCTGAGGAGTTCCCGGATTCATCGGATCGGATATGTCCAAGCGAAAGATCCGGTCTGTATTTGTTACCGAAGCATACAGACTGCCATTCCATTCTACCAGATCATTAACAAATAAATTTCCTTCCGGCAAAGAAATTGTCCGGGGACGGGCAGTTCTCTCTTTCAGTGAAAAAACAACGATCCGGTTCACATCACAGACATACAGATAACCATCCTTCACCAACATCCCCTTGGGAGCGGAAAGACTTCCATCCGCAGGTATCAATGTGCTTACTTTCCCATTTTTATACCAGTTGATATATCCCTTTCCCTCCGTGTTAAGAGGATCCAACTGTCTACTACCAAAGTTAGCAACTAAAATTCCGCCGTCATAAGGATATGTACTTTCACAAAAGCGCAAATCCTGCCGGATTATTTCCGAAACTTTGAGGTTGCTGTCTGCCCAAAGCGTCTGTGCCGACAATGTAAACGCAAGTCCAATAAAAGCCATCCATAAAGTTCTTTTCTTCATATCAGTATTCTTTCAGATTATACACTTATCCGGATCTCCAGGCAATATCAGCCCGTCACCGTTTCTTTTCCGGACAAAAGTAGATGATTATGAAGAAGAAACTGATAGCAGGAAAACGCTTTTTTTTCGATAGAATCTATTGGTTAAACCGATGGATCAACGAGACAGACGGAACGTTACCAGCACTGCCTTATGATCTGTAGGCCATACCCCCTGCGGCAACAGAAAACGATCTTTAGACTTTTCTTCTTCCCGCCGGCCACAAACAATACTTCCTTTCGGACCAAAAATTACAACATCTTCCACTTCCAGCTGTTGATTCGGATAGAAAAATACATAATCAATCCGGTCACGCTCGTCAGCTTTGGGTGCCCATGTCAGTTTCTCTACTGCAATCAACGGATTATCTGCCGGAAAAGTAAAGCCCGGATAATTCAATACATCAGGATAACGGACACGATAGGCATCAGCAAATCCGGCATTATCCAGCATCAAAGGTACCGTCCAGGGAACGATCAGTCCATGATGATCGTACAGATCCTTTGTTTCACGAATCCAGTCCAGATGAGACGGCTCGTTAAAGTCTCCCCCTAGAATCACTATTCTTCCCTTGTCAATGTCTTCACGCGCTTCAGCCAGAAACGAGCGAATTGCATCATCACGCAAAGAACGATCATTTACCTCCAGAACTTCACATACAGTCTGTGGTATAGGAATTTCTTTCCAGGTCGAACCATCATATCCGCGTACATTATAATAGGCATCATTCAGATAGTCCAGATGTGCTGTATAAACTGCGACCTCCTTTCCACCAAATGAAGTTACCATCTTATAGACAGAACCATGATCATCTTTAAGCGGAAAAACTGTAACCGAATCAGTAATCGGATAACGGCTCAGCAAACCTGAATCATCACTGTAAAAAGAATAATATGTCTGACCATGCTCTTTAAGCGAAGCAACAATACGGTCACAAAAACGAGTCTGATGGTAATTGCGTACCTCACTGAAGGTTACAAAATCCGGTTTCAGACGAACGATTTCATCCACAATGGCTTCATATCCCCCCGGAACAACGGTTCCCTCTTGCCAAATGTTCCACTGCAATACGGTGAAGCGATCATACGACCGCGCCTGTACGAAAGCAAATGCCATCGTCACCAACAGGCTGAACAAGAATCTTTTCATAGTTGATAGTTTTAAAATATTAATCCCTGCAAAAATAAAAACATTCTGCCAGATATTTACATACGACATTCAAAACATCATTGTCTCTCTTTTTTTAAGTAACCAGATACTTTCAAAACAAATATCCCGTGAAAAGCTGCGAACAGCCTTCACGGGATATCTTCTATGCTGGTTTTCCTACAGAATCAAGGAAAGTCCGTCAAACCATTTATCGGTTCAGCAACTGTTCTACAGCAGCTCCCCCCTTGTTTTCTGACTTGTTATCCTTAGTCATATCAAAAAGTGCATCCAGTTCATATGCACCGAGAGTAGTCTGCGGCTGGAAATCGGATGAAGTCACATAGTTCATCACCGAACGGAGCAACTGGCAAGATGCCGGACGTTTTTCCAGTTCTTTCGCAATGTCAAGATTCAGTACAAACAGGCTGCCTGTACCCACCTTTGCTTCGAATGCAATTCCCAGCTTGCGGTTTTCTTCATATGTATCAACGCTCTGGATCACAGGTGTCAATGTTCGCATATCTGTCAAATCAACTGCACGTGCATTGTTCAGGATATCCCACCACTGCCAATCTGCATAATATGATGTCGGGAAGTCACGGAATGCAGGATGTTCATTACTGATCAATGTACCCACGATCATCGGATCCCAATTAAACATGATCGGATTCCAGAAATGACTAGCAAAATGCGTCTTGCGGCCCTTTACTTTCTTTACATCAGGAACCAAGAGTACCCGTTCACCCTGTGCCAGCAATTTGCGTGCCTGTTCCCAGGTGGTAGCCCAACGACATTCCGAAGCACCGGAACCTGCACCAAACTGTTCTCCATTCTCAGGCAAAGCCACCGGACGGTTATCCGGATATACCCAAATATCCCACTCATTGTGTACATCTCCCAAAGAAGCATGCAAGGTATATTTACCTGTCTGAGAAATCTTATCCAGTGATACACGAACTACGCCGACTGAATCAACGCCACCACGAGCTATATTGCCATGTGACAAGCGTCCGGATTCAATTCGCTTTCCGTCTTCGTCAGCCAGCCACCATTCAATACTTCCGCGACGAATATCTGTCGGACCAAACTGATAAACATCCATTCGTGCTGCAAGTGTTTCAGAAGGAGAGAAAATTCGCTTAGGCAATCGTGCCAATATTACTACCGGACCACATGACTCACGATATTTCTCAGGTGTCACCAGTCCTTTACTTTCCCAAAAGGCATCAAGAATACCGACAAACGCACTTCCCTGTCCCGGAAAATCTGACAGTCCCAACAGCTGGAAACCGCCAGAGTTAGATGTACGCATCAAAGCTTCGTTGACTTCCTTATACTGCAAAACGGTATGTGCTCCCGTAGCACGGAAGAAATCGTGTGCCTGCTCCAGCATTCCATTGCGTGTCAGCCGTTCGCGGAAGACAGCAAAATTACGCGGTTCAAGAACTCCAGTATACTTTTCTATTTCACGGAAATCAGGATACATGCAACGCTGCCCTGTTTCATGTGCAATGACCGGAACATCAATATCAGATTCCTTGCTTCGATCCCAGTCTGTTGAAGGTTTACCTTCGTAAACAGTGATCCAGCCTTTGTCTGTTACATGTGACACATAGAACTGATCGGAAGCAACATGTGTACGTGCTGTTGAAGCCGAATACAACCGGCGGTTATCATAAGCCTGTCCTTTTTTCACCAAATCTTCGAGTACAGCAAAATCTCCTTCATTTTCATTACCGTTACAGTACAGGATAAATGACGGATGATTTCCATATTCATCCAGAATCGCATACATTTCTTTCTCAAAGAAATCACGGCGCTGCGGATAACGGCCCACATCTTTAATCCACATGGGAAGTTCTACCTGCAGATACAATCCCAGACTGTCTGCTGCTTCAAAAGCTGCCCGCGGCGGACACCAGGAATGGAAACGTACATGATTCATTCCATAACTCTTCACTGTACTCATAATACGTGCCCAGTCACTTGTTGAAGTAGAAGGATAACCTGTAATCGGGAAAACAGCACAGTCAAGCACACCGCGCAAATGCACATTATGTCCATTGATACGAATGTGATGCTTACCCTGTTCCACCTTACGCATACCAAATACTGAAGAACAAGTATCAGCTCCCAGTTCTGACTTTAATACAGCCGTCAGCCGGTACAGAGCCGGATCAAACTCATCCCAAAGACGGACATTCTTGCCTAACTCTACATCATGGCTGATTTCAGAACCACCGGCAGGCAGTTCTACAGGAACTGTTACTGAATTCACAGGTTTGCCATCCTTTCCTGTCACCTGTAAAGCCAGTTCTCCTTTTGCAGCTTCCTTACCGGCACCCAGATGCAGGCGTACATGGATTTTCCGGTTATCTACATCCGGATCAATCCGCATCTGCTTAATGTTAAGAGCAGGACGAGCCTCCAATTCAATTCGTCCCACAATACCATTCCAATTGGTCTGTGTATATTCCGTAGTGCCATGTGCCCACTGGTCCATCGGATACTTCAGACGGTTATCCACACAAATAGTCAGTGTATGTACTCCCGGAGTCATCAACGATGTGAGTGAAAAACGATTCGGCACAGACAAGCGTTCGTCAGCTCCAGCCTGTTCGCCATCTACATATACCGTTGTTGCCCAATGACAACGTTCCAGTGTCAATACAATATCCTTTCCGCTCCAGGAAGAAGGAATAACAACTTCACGCTGATACCAGGCCATACCGCAATATTCAAACCGGCGGCTCAGACGATCCACATAGGAAGCCTCGTTACGCACTCCCAAGCCTGCCTGATCTGTTGAACCCGGCAAAGCAATACTTCCTCCCAGACGGCTCAAATACAATTCCGATCCAGGCGTCATACCGAATCCCATCGGATCAAACTGGAAACGCCACAAGCCGGACAAATCCATCGTCTGGGCACGCAGACCCGCGACGACAAACAAAACAGCAAATAATAAAAATGTTTTCTTCATATTACTTTTGATTATTCATTATTGATTCTACAACTTTAAGATCCAGTTCACGGGATGGCTGAAAGCGTTCCGAAGCCATATAGTCCATCAAACTTCTGCGGAACTGTGCGGCTGCCGGGCGTGAAGGCAGATCATGCTGCAAATCCGCACTGCACACCATCAACTTACCACCGCCGACACGTGCTTCGAAAAGTACCCCCAGCTTACGGGCGGTAAACCAGTCATCTATCAGATGAACAACCGGATAGAAATCTTTCGGAAAGGCATTCATGTTCATTGCCCTGCAGCGGCTTACCAGTTCCCACCATTGTACGTCACTCACTCCATCATTCGGGAAAGAAGCCAATGCGGGATGATCTGCACGGCAATACACTCCCAGTGTATGCGGAGCCTGTCCCCGTGTCCATGCCGTATTCCAGAAAATAGATGAAAAACCGACAGCAACCTCATCCTTTACAGACTGTAATGCATCATACGATAGCCACAATACGGATTTTCCCCGGCTAAGTTCTTCGCATGCACGGCTGTCCAGTTTTTCTGTAATATATATTTCTGAATTTTCATTCCGTTCTTCAACCGGATAGACAAAGACATTCCAGCTGTTACAACTGCCGAAACCTTTTATACCTGCCGAAACGACCAGTTTGGAAGCCTCTTTTATTTCTGACAGATCAAGTGAAATCTCTCCTATCTGAACAGCATTTCCCAAGGGGACAGAAACTGAAAGCGATTCCTGTTTCAACAGTTTTCCGTCAGCAGTAGCCACTTTCCATTCCAGTTCAGCCTGCTGAATCGGCTCTGTTCCGAAATGAGCAATTTCCAGCGGAGCCTTCAAGGTTTCTTTGTTCGTCCAGACCATCTTCGGGAAGCGGATCAGCGGGACCGTCTGACTGCAGAATGAACTGAACTCCTTACCATCCACATATCCTTTTTCCTCCCAGAAAGGATCCAATACGCCAACCAGAGCCGTACCCTGTCCGGGAAAATCATTCAGGCCGAGCAGCTGGAATCCGGCCATTCCCGGCGTACGCAAGGAAGCCTCGATATCCATTTTGTAACAAAGAGTCTGCAGACGTCCTGAAGCATAGAGAAAACTATCAGCCAGATGTTCCATTCCGTTCTTGCGTAAAGAAGCCTCAAAAATATCAAAGTTACCAGCTTTCAATACTCCCGTATATTTCTCACGTTCTTTCAGGCGGGGATAAACACACCACTGGCCGATTTCATGACTAACCGTAGGCATATCCTTTCGAATAATCTCACGCCAGTCATAATCAGTTCGAGGAGCTTCACGGTTGATCACACTGTTCAGTCCGGCTCCCCACACCTGAATACGCGGTTCCATCGTACTCCAGAAATCAGCTTCCGGCACATAAGGCCATCCCGCTGCACTCGTATACACCCGACGTCCGTCAGTCTGTTTCCAATAGTTCACCAGCTTTCCCAGATAATCAGCCTGGCGGTTTCCCGACGGTTCATTGCCATAAGCCATCAGACAGAAAGAAGGGTGATTGCCATACTCTTTCAGAATGCGATCTCCTTCCTGACGGATCCATTCATCCTGCGGCAAGCCACTTCCGACCTCTGCCCAGGCACCACATTCCACCTGCAAATATAATCCCATACTGTCTGCCACGGAAAAAGCAGCTTCCGGCGGACACCACGAATGGAAGCGTACATGGTTCAATCCATATTCCTTACATTTGCCATAAATCTTTTTCCAGTAATCCTTGTCCATGGCCGGATAGCCTGTCAAAGGAAAGACACAACATTCCAGTGTACCCCGCAGAAATACCGGACGACCATTTATTTCAAATCGTGTACCCTGAGCACGAAAATCACGGAATCCGAAAGAAACGATCTGTTCGTCTGCTCCTTGCGGAGTATTCAGAGTTACTCGCATGCGATAAAGATCCGGAGTTTCTGCTGACCAGAGACGAACCTGATCTCCGAGATCTACCTCAGCTTTCAGTTCCTGATTTCCCTTTTCTGCAGTCAGGCGTACCGCTTTTCCTACCGGAGTTCCATCAGAATTTTCAGCCTGCAACAACAATTCTCCATCCGCGCTATCCGTTTTTCCTGCCAGGCAGACTCTGACGAGCACCTTCTTCTGACCAGCATCAGGATCAAGCCGCACATGATCAATATACAAAGTGGGACGTACCCGGAGAGACAGGTCGCCTATTACTCCATTCCAGTTGGTTTGAGTATGGTCTGAAACACTATGGGCATTCATACCGACATCCACTTTCATCCGATTATCTACCCGCAATGTAAGTATGTGCTCTCCGGCCGACAGTCCATCCAGTATGTAACGATGCGGTACAGCCAGTGATGTACATTCTCCTGCCTGTCGGCCATCAACAAACAACATGGTTTCCCAATGAGCCCGCTCCAGGTTCAGCTCTATTGAACGGCCTTCCCATTCCGAAGGGACATTTATTTTTTTCTGATACCAGGCCACTCCGACATAATGTTTGTCAGGAGTCAGCCAGAAAGGAACTTTTACCTGTCCATCCTGCCGGTAAGGTTCATATTCGGGAGCGTAATACCAGGCACTGTCAACAATCTGTCCGGTCCACCGGGTTGTTACACTGACATCTTCGCCCTTTCCTTGCTCCTGTAACGAACCGGGTAACTGCACTGTCTCATCCAGAATCTTTTCCTGCCATTTTTCCTGTAATCCAACATCTTGCGGATCAAGTGCAAAATTCCATTCTCCAGCCAGCGAAAGCCGATTTACATCTTGCCGGCAAGAAACCAGTATCATCAAGAATACTGCCAGACAAGCAAAGCAACGAATCTTCATAAACGCTTACCTCCAATTAATGATTTACCAAAAATGAAAAAACTTTCCACTCACATGTCTTTACGACTTTGCGAAGTTCTATATATCCAATATTCAGACTTAAGATCCTCACTATGCAAAGTAACGACTTTTATACCAATACCAAAATAGACTATTAGAAGAAAAATATGGATTATATTATGCAAAGGAAAAGGCCTCGAAGTTTTTTAAAAACGTTTCGGCATATAAAAAAAACGTTTCGGCGTTTTCCCCTACACGCCGAAACGTTTTTTCAACAGACCTGAAACATAATTCCAGATCTGTTGCTCACCTTAACTTTTTTAATATTTATAAGAGACAACTTCCCCCGGTTTTGTATTCACCTCCAAAACCTCTCCTGTATCAGGAGAAAGGAAATGCAGAGTTCCTCCCTTTTCTGAAACAATCTTTACCTGAACAACCTTGCCGCCCTTGCGTTCGGCTGATACAAGGAATCCGCCTCTTGCGCGAAGGTCAGTGAAAGCAACATCTTTCCATTCTTCCGGGATAGCAGGGAATACCCGAACCACTCCCGTATGACTCTGCAACAACATTTCCTGCACGGCTGCAGCAAAGGCAAAGTTTCCTTCCAATGTAAACGGACGATACGTAAACAATGATTTACCGGTACCAGACTGGTCTCCATTGGCATGGAAAAGATTTTTCAGACAGAAGCAAGATGCAAAGACACGCAAGGCCTCAGCAGCTTCTTCTCCCTTGAAAGCACGTGCCAGCATATTGGCATACCATGCGTAAGTATATCCGGTCCAGTAGTCAGGACCATAGTCTTTCATCTTCTTCAATGTCGCCAAAATAATCTGCTGATCCTTTTCGCCATTGCTCCAGTCAACCAAGCCTAAAGGATGAATGGCCAGTGCATGTGAGAAATGACGATGCGATTCATTATACGGATGTCCTTTGGCAAATGTCAGAGCCCCTTCCTTATCCAGATCGAAAGCCGGAAGCTGAGACTCAAGCTGAGCCCAGTGTGCAGCCTCTTCACCCAGTTTCAGCGATGTAGCCATTTCTGAAGCGGCACGGAACAAGAAGCGCATCAGAGAAAGATCATAGTTAGTCATGTCTTTAAACCAGGCGTTCAGAGAATTATCATAAATCTCCGGACTGGAACTAAACTCCAGTCTGCGGACTCCAGCCTGATCAACAAAGGAAATCTGCTCAAGATAAACAGCTACATCACGAACAAACGGATATGCTTTCTCACGCAAGAAATCTTCATCGGCCGAATATTGCCAGTGCAAATAAAAATGCTGTGCCAGCCATGCACCAATGGTCTGTGACATGGAATACTGAATCCATCCTCCCATCGGCTCGCCCGTCAGCGTACACACTCCGGGAACATTCATTCCTTCCGTTTCGAAATATTGACGGGTATACCGTTTATAAACATCACGCTGATTCCACAACGTATTCAAATATCCCAGGCCTTCCGACAAATGATTACCTGTATACACGGGCCAGTAACTTAACTGCGTATTCAGATCATGATGATAATCTCCCTTCCAAGGCGGAAGTTTTCCGTTATCCGCAGTCCATACAGCCTGCAAAGAAATAGGATATGAATTTTCACGGGAAGCAGAACCCAGTTTGTACATTTCATTATCATATTGTTTCTGCAACAATGAATCCGGCAAACTGACAGAAGACTGCTTCCAGAAAGTATCCCAATAAGCAGTATGGTCTTCATAATCATTTGCAACTCCTCTTTTCATAGCTTCCTCAACTTCTTCTTCAGCCTTCTCAGGACACAAAGAAGTTGTCACACTCCATGTTCCATATAATTTCTTTCCCGACTTCATCCAAGAGACCGCCACTTCATAATAAAAATCCCCAAAACCTTTCTGATGATAAACGATCTTATTTCCATCCCGTATCACTTTCCCCTGTGAATACCCTAAACGTTTCAGGTCGAGACCTTCTACCGGACCACCTCCTGAATCGCCCGACAAAGTATCGGCGTATGTCGGAGCGATGATATCCGGAATAAGATTTTCGTCCAACTGATCAAAAACGAACCATCCCACAGGTTCGGAGGCATGAACGAAAGTCTGCAAACGTGTTCCTTCCGGCCACTTTACTTCACACAAAGCATCATTCAAGTACAACCGGACAGAAGACGGATTTCCCAATTCCTTCAATGAAAACTCCAGAGCTGCTCCCGGAATCTTTGCCGGTGCCGGTTCCATATCATACGGATGATCCAGTTTCTTCTGTACCGGCAAATAGTCTTTTGTACGGATATGTTCCTTCACCCAGGCAAAACGGAAATTTGCTCCCGACAAACTGTCCGAAGGACGCAAATCCCATAAGTCTGTCCGATCCAAAGAAAGACGGAGCGCATCTCCTTTCTTCCAAACCAAAGCACCGATAGTTGCATTTCCCAAAGGGACTCCCTCGTCCCAGGTCTGAGCCAGAGAGTCAAAGACCAGATCACTCTTCGAAGTCTTGGTCGGTAAATTCTCCAACCCAGACGTACAGGCCATCAGTCCTACCAATAATCCTGACAATAAAACACTTACTCGCATTTTCTCTCAATATTAGTTTTTCGTTTCATAAAGGTTTCTGATTCTTCGGAAGAATCGTTATGTACGATGCAAAATTAGCCAAGCCCCCAAAAACTATACATAGATGAAACCACGAATTACATGGATGATTATATGATATCAAATTTATGCTGTGCTATCTGTAAAATCTTATTATCCTAAGGATTAATAAATTATATATGCATTCATAACAATTAAAAGATATCTTCCTGTCATTTCAGAACAAATTATCATTCTTTTTATTAACTTTGTAAATAACCTTATCAAAAAAGCAAGAACGATGATCAAGAGAAAAGATGGATTTAGTGGAGAAAGGGCCTTAGTTGTCCCGCATTCTATCATCGAAGAAATGGAAAAACATCCCTTGATGGCACCATTGCACATCACGGACATAGGTTATTATCCCAAAGCGGAATACCACTACCGGGAGCGCAGGGAGCCGATAACCCAATACATCCTTATATACAACGTGGAAGGAAGAGGATGGTATCAACTTGACGGACAAAAATATGAAGTAAAAAGCAACCAATATTTTATCCTGCCGGCAGGCAAGCCGCATGCGTATGGAAGTTACGAAAATGAAGGATGGACCATCTACTGGATCCATTTCAAAGGATCCCTTGCCGAACATTATGCACAGGGAGCTTCCAAGCCTATTGATATTCTTCCGACAATCGACTCGCGAATCAATACACGTATGGATTTGTTTGAAGAAATCTACCACACGCTAGAAATGGGATATAGCAGAGAAAATCTGCTGTATGCATGCAGCTGCTTTGCACACTATTTGGGAACACTCAGATACCTGCAATCTTACCGGAATGCTTCATATAATGATTCCATTTCAAGCGATCCCATTATGATTACGGTACATTATATGAAAGAAAATATCGGGAAGAAAGTTACGCTACAGGAACTCGCTGACAATTTGGGTTACTCAGCCTCTCACTTTTCTGCCATCTTTACGCAAAGAATGGGGAATTCTCCTCTTAACTACTTTAACCAGCTGAAGATTCAGAAAGCATGTCAGTTACTCGACTTCACGGATATGAAAATCAATCAGGTCTGCTTCAAAGTCGGTATTGAAGACAACTTCTATTTCTCCAGACTCTTCCGCAAAATAATGGGCATGTCGCCACAAGCTTATAAACAAATGAAAAAAGGATAATAAAAACAAGCGTGTGAATCCATCACGGACTCACACGCTCCACCCATTTCATAAAGTTTTATATTAAAAGATACCTGTCAGTTTCTTTTTATTCCTTTTCAGGAGAGAGAATTCAGACCAGTTCTTCAATCAAGGAACAAAAAGCTTGAATTCCCTGATGGTTTACATCTGCATTCTTCAGTTCTTCCAGCAAATGAAGTGATTTATCTTTCTGATTCAATCCCCAGTAGCCCAAAGCCATCATATATTTGCAATGGATTACATTTCTGATATTCAAATCATCTTCCCAAATCAACAGATCAGGCAAAGAAACAGCAAAATAATCAATACGCACTTTGTCAAACAAATGCTTTTCTCCATAAGCTACCAATTTATGGAAGCGGCTGTTAGCTTCTTCTTCACGGCCCAGCTTCAATAAAGCCATACCCTGATAGAAGATCTTGTCAGGTTTCTGGTCATTGTAATAAATGGCAGCAACCGGTTCGGTCGGACCTTGTACAGCCTGTTCCCAGCAAGACTTCGCATTCTCCAGGTCACCCATCTGCTGATAAGCGCATCCCATCAAGTAATAGAAGTCATTTTCCTGAGCTCCCTGCAGCTTGCCTTCTCCCAAATGATGCGGATAAACCAGACATTCCTTCAGCCAGTTCAAGGCTTCTGCCGAATGTTTCTCCTGAAGACATTTCTTCGCCAGTTCCACACGGGCTATCTGATATTGGGCAGGCACTTTTCCTTCACCACCTTCCCAAGGATGGAAGATCCGTGCATCCAGCAACTTGCGAGCCTCTTCATATTCACCAACCTGATTCAGCAAAGTTATCTGTTCCAGATACAAATCATCTCGCTGGGCAATCAATTGAGAGTTCTTCCGAAGGAAAGCCAGACGTTCTGCATGCGGACGGCCAAGTCTCTTATACAACTGATCAAGCTCCATCAGCACACGGGCATCGGATGAATCCAGAGCAAAGGCCTTTTCCATGCACTGCAATGCCTCTTCCGTACGCTGTTGCTTATTGAAATAAGCCAAAGCCAGGTTACGCCATGCAGACGGGAACTGATTATCCAGTTCAACAGAAGTTTCCCATTCGCGGACAGCCAGGTCATATTGACGTTTGTCATACCACAAATTGCCCAGATAATAATGAGCTTTGGCATCTTGTGAGTTATATTGTGTTGCACATTCCAGCGCAAGAATATCTTCCAGACGATTCGGGAAGCAATAATCCGGACAAGCAGCTGCTGCATTCTTGAATGCTTCTTCCTCCAGATGCAAACCTCCCTGTACACTGCACCAGCCGATATAATAATGAGTCATCGGAGTGGCGAAGCCTCCAGAAACGGCCTGATTCAAGACATCAACAGCCTCTTTCCAACAGCCGGCAGCCGCATAGTCCAATGCCAATTCATGATAGTTGTTAGCTTCCTCACGCATCAGCTCCTTCCATGCAGAAAGATCACTCTCCGACTGAGTCAGAAGGAAACGTTCATAAAGGCAACCGAAATTGAAGCGATCCAACTTCAGTGATTCTGCAATCAGTTGAAGAGCTTCTTCAGAACGGTTTTCATAACGCAGAACTACCGTTTTCAAATGACGTGCCTTATGGTTATGCCAGTTTCTGATCAGTGAACGGTCTGCTTCCTCCAATGCATCATCCCAACGACGCTGCAATGCTGAAATCTGGGCGCAGGCAAAATAACCTGCATCCTGCCAGGCTCCATTCCAACAAGCTTTATAGAAGCGATTATAAGCCTCATCATATTTACCCTGATATTTCAGGACAAGTCCCAGGTTGTACAAAGGCTCACCATCATAAGGATTCGGATTACGCTTCAGCTGGGTCTTTATTGCCTGACGCAAATAAGTCTCAGCCTTCTGGAAACGTCCTTTTCTCAAATACCATAATCCCAAAGCATTATTATTGCGCACATCTGTCGGATCGCGTCTGAGTGCTTCTTCGTAATAAGCTACCGGATTATAAGTTGCATGACGATACTGCTCCAGATGCAAGCCGGTAAGATAAAGCTGTTCTGTTGTAGCTATTTCATGCGGAAGCAAAGCCGGTTCAGCCGGTTCGGGTATAGGTTTAACTTCATCCGGTTCGCATTGCCAGCCAAGCACCTCACGTCCACCAGACAGCAGACTCAAGTGCAAATCCTGGAAGCGGACATTGCCAATCTCTACTGACTGTTCAAACACCTCTTCCGGTGACAGAGTCTGTTCCTGATCAAACAATACCTGATTACCCGCAACAAGACGAATACGTATAAGTTGTCTTGAAGTAGCAAAAATCTTCAGACGTACACTTGATTCTCCCTCCTGTTCTACATTCAACAGCAGATCTTTGCTAGCATTCTTTACCACACCCAATTCACGGTACGGAAGGAAGTACTGCACAAAGCTCTTTTCTTCATAAGGCTGCAACCAGGTAAAGTCGGGCTGGTTATCAGTATAAACTCCCGCCATCAATTCGATATACGGTCCATCCTCATCGGTAAGATTACGGTCCCATGCGCGTCCGAAATCACCATTTCCCCAGGTCCATTGTTTCTTTCCGGGTGACACATGATGGTTTGCCACATGCAATACACCGGCATGTGTATCGTTTTCATAACCACCCACAAAGTTGAAACGAGAATTAATAGCCATATAAGATGTCGGTACAGGAAGATTCCGGTAATTGGAGATATCAACTCCTGCCGAATAATCAATCTTATAATATGTTCCCGTAGCTATCGGGAAAGTGGAAACATCACGTTTTCCGTGGTCAAATACGGCATTTACATCAGGCGGGAAAACACTTTGGTAATGGTCATTGACTGCTACTGCCGGATTAGCCCACCACAAGAAAGTCTGAGGTGTTTCTGTACGATTGTATAATACGCCTTTAATCTCAAGGAATGCCTTTCCCGGACGAAGTGTAAATCCGGCCATACCTTTCTGATGGAACATCCGTTCCGTTTCGCTCACCCATACTGTTACGCTTCCATCTTCAAACTCCTCGATATCACAGTCCACCGGCATAAAAGTACTCGGGCGATGATGCTGCGGCCAGTTAAATTCAATACCTCCTGAAATCCACGGTCCCGTCAAACCAACAAGTGCCGGCTTGATCACCTGGTTATAGTAAACAAATGCCGTTGTTTAATCTTATCATACGCCATCTGCACGCGTCCTCCCAATTCCGGAAGAATCATGACTTTCAGATATTCATTTTCAAGAAAAACAGCATTGTAAGTATGATCTTTCTTTTCATCTGAAATACGTTCGATAACAGGGTAAGGATAAACGACACCGCTACTTCCCTGATAAACGCGATTTTCCAGAAACATCGGATTCTTTTCGGGCTTTCCCACTTCATAGGTCGGAATCACCACTTGTTCTTTCCACGCTTTAACCATAAATATAATAAGTTTTTAATATCAAGATTCTCTACAGATCGGCCTGTTCCGGCCGAAAGAATAATTCTTTAAATCAATTCAGTTCCAGTTTCTCCAATGATTTTCCTTTTGTTTCCGGCAGGCGGCAATATAAAAAGACATAACTTACCGCGCAAATCAATGCATAGATCCAGAAAGTACCACTACTACCTAATGAAGCATTCAGCAGAGGGAATGTATAAGTCAGAGTGAAACATCCGATCCACAAAGTAAAGGTTGCCGTAGCCATAGCCACTCCACGCACACGGTCCGGAAATATTTCAGAAAGCAAAACCCAGGTTACAGGTCCCAGTGACATGGCATAGCAAGCGATCGCCAGTACCACCAACAGCACCATAAAGAAGCCGCTCAACTGAAAATAATAGCAAGCACCAAGAATCAGATAAATGCCTCCCAGTCCACCGGCTCCCAACAGCATCAAAGCCCGACGTCCCCAGCGGTCAACCGTATAGATCGCAACAAATGTAAAGACAACATTGGCAATACCTGTCACCACAATATTAAACAAGACATCTCCCAAAGCGAAACCAGCCGACTGGAAAATTTCCTGTGCATAATTAAATATGACATTGGTTCCGCACCATTGCTGGAATACAGCAACCACAATACCTAACAGCAAAACTCTCCGATAAGGACGACTGAAAAGCAATTTCAGCTTTCCGGAAGATTCTGTTGATGAAACAGATGAGCCGGTCAAAGTCTGTATCTCTGTCAAGGCATATTGAGGACCGCCAATATGTGAAAGCACTTCCTTTGCTTTCTCCAGACGTCCTTTCAGAAACAACCAGCGGGGACTTTCCGGAATAAAGAAAGCCAGCAGGAAAAAAGCAGCTGCAGGAAAAACAGCTCCCCAGAACATCCAGCGCCATCCCATCTGCCCATTCCATGAAGCCAGGATATCAGCGCCGGTAAACTCGGCAGGAATAGGATCTGCAATCAGCCAGTTGGTTACCTGAGCTCCCAATATTCCCAGCACAATAGTCAGCTGATTCAACGAAACCAGCTTTCCGCGCACTGAAGCCGGTGCAACTTCTGCTATATACATCGGAGAAAGATTGGAAGCTATACCAATTCCTATACCTCCTAAAAAACGAGCAAATAAAAACAGAGTAAAAGTATGTGCAGCGCCTGTTGCATAAGCTGAAATCAGAAAGATTATAGCTGCAACCAGCAACAACGGACGACGTCCATATTTATCAGCCATAAATCCGGTAATCATTGCACCAATCAGACAGCCCAGCAGAGCAATACTCATGGCCCAACCTTGCATAGAAGGTATATCTGCGATTCCGAAATACAATTCATAAAAAGGTTTGGCACCTCCAATGACAACCCAGTCATATCCAAACAGAAGTCCTCCCATTGCCGAAACAAGACAAATGAAATAGACAAAACCTTTGTTGTATGTTTTCATAAGTTATAGTGATTTTTGATTCTGTTGCAAAGGTAGTCTGGCACAAAGGAATATAAAATAGAATTTACGAGCGAACGAATGGACAATATTATGATTCACGAGAAAAGACTTCCGAAAACTAAAAAACGGATAGCCGCAGAAGAAAACTCTTCCGCAGCTATCCGCTCTTATTCTATATATAATCTGACTGAAGACTTATCCCCGCAACTGCTTATCCATAGCAGCAGCAGCACGACGTCCGTCACCCATTGCCAGAATTACCGTTGCTCCACCCCGGACAATATCTCCTCCGGCATAAATGGTAGGTATAGAAGATTGCATGTCTTCATTAACCGCAATGGTTCCTTTCCGGCCCAGTTCAAGTCCCGGAATAGAATTGGGAACGATCGGATTAGAGATACACCTACACTCACAATGGCCATGTCAATATCAATTGATTTCTAACAGCACCCGGAAATAGCAACAGGGCTACGGCGTCCGGAAGCATCCGGTTCACCCAATTCCATCTTCTGGAGTACTACCTGTTTCACTCTTCCTTTTTCATCAGCAATATATTCAATCGGATATGCAAAGTCAGAATTCCACACCTTCTTCCTTGGCATGTTTCACTTCTTCCA
>ENA-OQBV01000771-OQBV01000771.1-human-gut-metagenome-genome-assembly--contig:-NODE-771-length-17590-cov-3.775010_pt1 | contig 17590 bp, 14 predicted proteins | sample MGYA00242750_ERZ504559 | MGnify/ENA primary metagenome ERZ504559 (study PRJEB26092, sample SAMD00036230) | human gut metagenome | host: Homo sapiens | study: EMG produced TPA metagenomics assembly of... | reverse complement strand
CATCAAAGCCATTAGAGCTTTGGTTGGTAATCGTCAATTTTCCTGTTACTTGAGTTTCAGGGACTTTGGCTGTAGTTTCGGTAATATAAGTTCGCTTACCATCCAACATATAGTAAAGATGCACAGAATAAGTACCCGTATCACCCTTATGGCTAGCTGTATCTACATGAACCTTATAGCTACCGCTCTGACTGTTGTCAGCATGATACCAGTGAGATCATCTTGACCATCTTATCTGACAAATTGGAACACGGACTTCCTGAACTGTCTTGCCACCACCTGAAACATTGGTTACGACAACATCAAAGCCATTAGAGGTTTGGTTGTTGATGGTAAGGTTACCAGAAACACGGTTTTCTTGTGGTTTAGACTCAGTAGCTTTCAAGGTCGCAATATCCACATAACGACGTGTACCACTGTAACTGATGTAAGAAATCCATTGATGGTTATCCGCAGTCAAGACCTTGTCATAGTTCACTTTGTAGCCTTTTTCCAAGGTATAAAGTGTTTCTGCAGAAGCTTTAGGTTCGTTTTTAACATTCAAGCTACGTGTCACATTATAAGTACCACTTGCTGGAAGCTTTTCAGCACCAGTAGTTTCTGGTTTTGCTTGATTAGTCTCTGTTGGTTTAACAGTTGGTGTTTCAGCTTTAGCAGGTGTCAAAGTCGCAACATCTGCATAATAGCGAACATAGTCATAACCAAGGTAAGAAATCCATTGGTGATTATCCGCAGTCAAAACTTTGTCATAGATAACATGGTCACCCTTACTGAAAACAAAAGTAGGTTTGAGGTCTGCTTTTGGTTCTTTCTTAATATCTGTGTCACGTGTAAAGTAGAAAGTTCCTGTCGCTGGGATGTTCAAAGCCCCTGTTGTGGCTTGAGCGCCATTAGAAGGTTTGCCATCCCCATTACCACTATTACCATTACCACTACCAGCTGCCACTGGTTTCACTGGCGCATAACGACGCACGCCAGAGTATGATTTGTAGCTAATCCATTGGTAGCCGTCAGCCGTCACGACTTGATCGTAAAGGACGCTGTCTCCTGGATTTACATAAAATTCAGCCTTGGCAGACACCTTGGGTTGATTCTTAATCTCTGTACGTTCCTTGTAGACATAAGTTCCTTGACTTGGAAGGTCGCTGTCTGTAGTTGTAGCTGGTTGGCTCACCAAACTAGTGTTGACAGCCGCTCTCGTTAAGGCAGATACATCAAGGTTAGTGGCTGTTTCAGATGAAGCATTTGTGTTCCTTGTCGCTTCTGAGCTAGCAGTTGTTGATTCAGAAATTTTATCTGCTGCTTGTGAGGTACTAGCACTCACTTCACTTCTAGCCTCGCTAGTAGCAGTTCCACTAGCGGTTTGGCTAGTTGTTGAGACTTGGCTAGCTTTCTCACTTGATGCTACCCCACTGAAAATATCAGCTGCTGTCACAGCATCACTATCTGAGGTAGCACGCACAGTGGCATCTGAAGGTGTTGAAACTTCATGATGCTCATCAGCCAAAGCTTGACCTGCAAAGACCAAACTAGCTCCTAAAAGAACTGATGCTGCCCCAAATGAATATTTACGAATGGAAAAACGTTGTTGTTCGTGTAAAAATTTTTCTCGTTTCATATCAATTATTCTCTCTATCGAATTGATGTTACAGGTTGATTGTAACACTCGGTGACAAATATTACAAGTACTTTACAGAATATTACTAAATATTTCTCACTTACCCATTAGTATACCAAATTTATTTGGCTTGTTCCCACTTAAATCATAAACTGTCCGATTTTTGTCATAATCGAAAGCCGAAGCAAGCCATACTTATTTATTCGTAATTTTGTTAGGAAAAGTAGAGGGAAACATAAAAAACATGATAACTTTATACGAGTTATCATGTTTGCTTTTTAAATCATTTATCAATGTCCTACATCTGAATATGAAATATAATAACGTTGGCCATTCTTAACAAAACTATACCAGTTTCCATCAGGTAAAATTTCATATTTATCCCAGTCAACATCTCCGGCAGGAAGTGTAGAAACTGCTCCGCTATCTTTATCTGGAGCAGCATAAACAGGTGTTTCCTCATCAAGTGTCAATGTTCCAGAAGTTGCTGTCCATGCACCTCGACCACCTTCAACTCCTCCAACTTGAGAAGCTGGTGTTGTAGATTCAACCACTTGTCCACCATCTGTAGTTCCTGCTTGGGCTTGTTTTTGAGAAGAAGCTTTAGGTGCTACTGCTGAAGCCTGATTGTCATTTTCTTCATTTGAAACTGCTGAAGATGATGATTTAGCTGTTTTCTTATCCTTCTTAACAGCTTTACTTGAGCTTGAAGATGATTTCTTGACCGTCTTGGCTGGGCTACTACTTGTGTTAACACGCGCCGACTCATGACTATTAAACATAGTCACTAAGAAGACAGCAAGGATAACTACAATTAGAGCTGATAGGATACCAATGAGTTTACTTGTATTTTTCATGAGTGAGATTCCTTTTCTGTTAATTTACTAAGTTATTATAATATATAGACAGCTAAATTTTTCATTGAAGTCATAAACGGTGGTTTTTTCGTCATAATCAAACCACATCTTCTATTTTTAGTGTCTGTTTAAAACGATAGTCTTTAGATTGTGTTGACAAAGAACAATTAGGGTACTTCCCTAAAATCTCTCGAACAGTGGACAGACCTATACCGCGGCCCTCTCCTTTACTTGAGCGACCAAGTTTAAAGATACCGACTGTATTGATAGATTCTTGAGCAATGGTATTCTCCACTATCACCACCTTTGTCTCTCCACTGATAAGAGCAATGTTCACTTCTTTAGTACCGCTATCCAGACTAGCTTCAATAGCATTATCCAAAAAAATGGACAGCACCGTTATGAAATCCAACAATTTCCATCCTTGATACTTCAAAGACGTCGCTGACCTCAAGGTGAATGGTAATAGACTGTCCCTGTGCTTCCAAAATTTTACTAGCCAGGACACCTTTAACGGCTTCATCTTTAATATTAATCAAGTTGGCAATTTCGTACTGTTTTCCCTCAATCCGAGTCTTTGTTTTTTCAAGGATGTTATCGTAGATATCGGAAATAATAGCTATATCTTTGGAGTCAATGCCATATTTGATACTAGACAAAACATTTAGGTAATCATGCCTAAATCGACGAAGATCAGTATAGAGTCTCTCGATTTGTTGGCTATAATGAGCCAAATCACTCATTTGCCTATCTTTTTGGAGTAGGACTTCTTCTTTCAGTCTCTCACTGAAGGTCGCATTGATATAAACAAGGGTCGCAAGAAAGAGTAAAGCATAGGTCACCACGAGATAAACATGCCAATCTCTTCCTCCAGGGATCTGTTGCACAAAAAAGGTAATATATTGGAGAAGGAGGGCATAAGATAACATTGATATATCTATAAGCAATAAAAAGTACTTTGAAAATGACTTTCTAAAACCATAGTTCAGCGCTTTGAAATCTACTTTTAAGGTCTTAATGATTAACCAAAACACAGGAAAGACTAGCAACTCAGTGACAAGGTTTAAATGAAAATGATTCAGCACAATCAGATAATGTCGATTGATGACTAAGGCAATCCCATAAATAATAAGATTGTGAACAAGACTTTCTATGACGATTGGAAACAAGCCATAGAAAATATCTAATAACCTATTGCCATAACGATTTCTGTAAAGGGAATAAACAACCAAGAAGGCATGCCCTAAAACATAGGATAGGACTGGAGAAAGCACAAACAAAAATCGGATAATCAAGGGGATGATGATATACCATCTTAGCTTTATCTTCTCGGAGGTAATGTATTGATAAATGAGAATAAAGAGGATAATCTCCGCTAAAAAGTCTAGATTATCCAACACAAAATTAATCGCTGTCATAGGCTAATTCTCTCAAGTAATTTCTTTAGTTTCAACTTTGAAACATAGCAAACGCCACCATTTTCAAAATAGACCGTCCCCGTACTTTTATCTAATTTGATGATATTTTCTGGATTAACTAGGAAGGACTTATGACATTTAAACAGTCTAGGGTCACTCTTTTCAATTTGAGAGAGACTGCCATAAAACTCAATCTGCTCCTCTTTAGTATAAAGGATAACCTTGTGGACGATATCCGAGGTCTCAAAGTACAAGATATCATGAAAGGGAACCTGAATAACGGTCTTAACATTCTCAATCCGAAAAGCGTCTTCTGGATTCTGACTCTGTATCTTTTTGCAGGTTAATAAGATAATACTTTCCACACGCTTTTGAAAGTCCTCACCCTCCAAAGACTTATCAATAAAGTCTAGAGCTGCCAGTTGGTATTGAAAAGTTAAGGGAAGATACTCTGAATGGGTCGTGAAGAAAACAATATTGGCATAGGGATCATTCTTGCGAATCTGCTTAGCCACTTCCAAACCTTTTTTAGTATCGTCTTTAATTTGAATATCCAAGAAAAATGAGCTGGTGAGACCCTCGCTCGGTAATAGAGTCTAACAGTTGATTGGGTTTGTCAAAAATCTCAAAGTCACCCACTTTAATGTTATTTTTCTTAAGAATCGTATGAATAACCTCTTCAATACGATTTTGTTGGATAAAATGATCCTCTAAAACATAGATGTTAAGCATGGCATAACTTCCTTTAGCATAATCTTAAGAGAAATCCAAGGTGGAGCAGTTCCTTTAATATTTAATAAACGAATCCCTCTTATTCAAAATGAGATTTATTGTTCTCTTTACTTATTTTACATTTTTGTTACAAAAAAGACAATAGTTTGTAACATTTTTCACTTCAATCAATTAAAAAACACCCCACAAAGTTAGATTTTATCTGTCTAACTTTTGGGGTGCAGTTCATAAATAGCAATCTTTTTTCGTACTAGTTACGATAATAAGGGAAACCTTCAGCAGTTTGGTCTTGACCAATAACAAGGTAATCAGAGCTGTTACTACCTCCAGAAATCGCTCTCAATGCAGCTGAGCTTGTATCTGAGAATACTCCTGCATAAAAAATATTATCTGAAACTCTTTGAGGCTTCAATTGAGCAGTATAACCTGTTGAGTTTTTAATAATTGTACCATCAGCGTTAATTGTAACTGATTCACCATTCGCATTAGTCCAAGTTCCCACAAGAGAGCTAATATCACCATTATCAAGGGCACCAAAGTCAAGCGATGATTGACTATTATTTGTATTCTTTTCAGATTTAACCTTGTCTGATCCAGCTGCTGCTTCAGCCACTTGTCCGCCATCTGCAGTTCCTGCTTGAGCTTGTTCTTGAGAAGAAACTTTAGGTGCTACTGCTGAAGCCTGATTGTCATTTTCTTCATTTGAAACTGCTGAAGTTGATGATTGAGCTGATTTCTTATCCTTCTTAACAGCTTTGCTTGAGCTTGAAGATGATTTCTTAACCGTTTTAGCTGGGCTACTACTTGTGCTAACACGCGCTGACTCATGACTATTAGACTTAGTCACCAAGAAGACAGCAAGGATAACTACAATTAGAGCTGATAGGATACCAATAAGTTTACTTGTATTTTTCATGAGTGAGATTCCTTTTCTGATAATTTACGAGATTATTATAATATATAGAAAGCTAAATTTTTCATTGAAGTCATAAACAGTCGTTTTTTCGTCATAATCAGAAAATAACATTTAAAATAAAAATACTATATACATCAAACTGCCATGGATTTTGGAACAAGCATCTTAGCAACAATCTCTTTTTGTTTAGTTTTTGAAACCAAGCATGACTCTCCGTTTTCAAAATAAATAACACCTAATTCTTTGTCCAATCTCACAATGTTTTCGGGATTTACAACAAATGATTTATGGCATTTATATAGTCTGCAATCTTGTTTTACAACTTTTGATAATTGACCATAGAACTCAATTTGCTCTTCTGTTGTATGAAGAATTACCTTATGAACCGTTGGAGATGTTTCAAAATAGAGAATCTTATGAAAAGGAACTTGTATAGTTGCATTCTTTGTATCTATAGTAAAAGCACACTCTATTTGGCTCAGACCATTTTTAGAAAGTGCTAATCCAATATCAGAAATAATCCTATCTTCATATTCAATATCAGGCAAATTCTTGTCAATAAAATCAAGTGCAGCTAAGCGATACTGAAAGGTTGAAGGTAGGAGTTCGGGATGTGCTGTGATGAAAACAATACTTGCATACGGATCTCGCTCACGAATCTGTTGAGCAACCAATATTCCCCCTTCGACATCACTATCAGTTGCAATATCTAGAAAAAACAGTAAATGCGAGCCCCTTTCCGTAATACGCTCTAATAATTGATTGGGTTTATCGTATAAATCAACCTTCCCAATTCTTAAAATATATATTTGTTTAGACTTGTGGATAGCATCCTCAAGACGAGCTTGTTGAAAATAATCTTCTTCTAAAACAAAAATATCTAACATAATTGAACACCTCTAATTACAACATCCTTATTCTATAACTTAAGATGCTAGTTACTCATAGAACGAATCCTATACTTTCACCTTGATTTTATAACTTTCGCTAATTTACAGCAAATGTTTCTAAAGCATATTGAACAATATATTGATTCAACTCTTGAAACTAAAAAAACACCACCCTCAAAAGAGAGTGATGTTACAACTCTTAAGAAATATCCACATAGCGTCTTGCACCACTATAAGTCGTATAAGATAACCATGTGTGTCCATCGGCTGTAAGGACCTTGTCATAGCGAACGGACATGCCTTTATCATAGTAGGCTAACTCTGGACTAGCAACACTTGGTTGAGCCTTGATAGAGCTAGGTTTGGTAAAGGTATAAGTACCAGTTGCAGCTAGGCTTGGACTTGCTGGTTGAGCAACTGCTGTTGCCTTACCATCAATAGCAATGTAACGACGGTTGCCTCCATGGCTAACATAAGAGAGCCATGTGTGACCATCTGCAGTCACCAATCTGTCATAGTTAACGGACATACCAGTATCATAGTAAGCCAACTCTGGACTCGCTACACTTGGTTCTGCTTTAATGCTAGAGCGTTCTTTGAAAGTATAGGTACCAGATGATGGTGTACTTGGTTGAACAGGTTGTTCTACAGGTTTAGTCACACTCGTTGGTGCGATAGCCACATAGAAACGATGTCCTGAATAGCTGAGATAAGAAAGCCATGTATAGCCATCATTATTGACAACCTTGTCATAGTTGACTGACATGCCAGCATCGTAGTAGCTAACATCTGGGTTGGCTACCAAAGGTTGAGTCTTGATGCCAGTACGAGCGGTAAAGGTATATGAACCTGAAGCTGGAAGGTTGTGGCGAGTTGCATTTTGAACTGGAACAGTTGTGCTAGTGCCTCCGATACCTACCATTTTACCATCTTGGACATAGTAGAGATGGACAATGTATTCACCTGCTTCAGCCTTATGGTCACTAACATTGATACGAACCTTGTAGCTACCATCACTTTGTCTGTCGGCTTGGTGCCATACAAGATCATCTTGGCCGTCCTTAGCCGTCCAAACTGGAACACTTACGCTTTGGATAGCCTTATCACCACCAGAAACATTAGTGATATGAACGTCGAAACCAAGGTTAGAGAGATTTTCAATATTGATAGTACCGCTTGGTTTGCTTTCTTGTTGAGCAAGTTTAGCCACTGCTACATAACGACGGTTGCCATTGTAGCTGAGGTAAGAAAGCCATTGGTAACCATCACCACTGACAATCTTATCGTAATTGACTGACATACCAGCAACGTAGTAGGCTAACTCTGGACTTGCCACACGAGGTTCTGCCTTAATGCCAGTGCGTTCTTTGAAGGTGTAAGTTCCTGAGTCAGGAAGGCTATAGCTAGTAGTTGTATGAGTTTCTTCAACCTTGGCAGGAACTGTGTAAGTTGTGCCACCAACACCAACCAATTTACCATTAGTTTCAACATAGTAAAGATGAACATTGTAGAGACCACGTTCATTCTTGTGGTCAGTTAGACTGACGTTAACTTTGTAGTTACCGTTGTTAAGACGAGTCGCATTGTACCAGATGATATCATCTTGACCATTCTTTTCAGACCAGATTGGAACAGATACCCCGAGGACACCGTTTTGGTCTGAAACATTACTGATAACTACACTAAAGTCACCATTGTCATGGCTTTCAATAGCGATATCGCCTCTTGGTTTAGCTACAGCCTCTGCAACAGCACCTAAGTCGACGTAACGACGAGTACCACTGTACGAAGTGTAAGAAATCCAACGGTGGTTGTCCGCAAGCAAAGATCTATCGTAGTTGACTGACATACCTGGATCAAAATTGAACTCAGTCTTAGCAGTCAAGCTAGGTTGGTTCTTCACATCTGCAGGTTTAGTGAAGTAATAAGTACCACGTTCAGGGACGGCTTCATCTCTAGTCGCTTCAGTGGTACTAGTATTTTCGGCCTTCAAAGCTGCGATATCAGCGTAGTAGCGTTCATAATCGTAACCAATGTAAGAAATCCATTGATGATCATCTCTCTTCAAGACCTTATCATAGATAACATGGTCACCTGCACTAAAGACGAAAGTAGGTTTGATATCCATGACTGGAGCTGTACGAATTTCAGTTGTGCGACGGAAATAAAAAGTACCGTTTGATGGAATATCAAGAGAACCATCAGCAGTCACAGGACCATCTACACCTGGCTGACTAGCATTAGTTAAGACAGTACGAAGACTAGTATCGACAGCTTCACGGTCAGTAGGTCTAACTTCCACTGCTTCTGACATCGCTGAACGGTCAGTTTCACTAGCTACTTCAGAGCTAGCTACTGATGACACTTCAGAACGTGGGCTAGCCACCTCTGAGCTCGCAACAGAAGCAACAGCAGATGCAGAATGGGCAACCTCTGCCGGTACTTCCAAAGAAGCAGTCTCGCTAGCCACTACACTACTAGCTTCAGAAGAAGCAACTTCACTGCTGGCAAGCTTAGGTCTTGGCACTTCTGATCTTGAGGCTGGTTGATTGAGGACATCGGTAACAGCTTCTGAAGTTGCTTGGTCAATTTGGGGTGCTTCAGAATTATTTACAATAACTTCATAGTCCATGATGGAACCTGTGCTATTGGCTTGTTCCTGAGCCAAAGTATGTCCACCAAGCATCAAGCTCGCACCAATCAAGACTGATGCAGCTCCAAAAGAATATTTACGTATTGAGTAACGTTGACGTTCCTTAAAAACATATGCCTTTCTCATTTTGATCACTCTCACTTTCTAGGCTGTTTGATAAAAATTGGAACCGTTTTCACATTTCTATTATACCTCTTTGAAATATTTTTTACAATTATTTCAATATTATTACTAAACTTTTTTAAGCATGAAAAAAGAGCTGAAAGTTCAGCTCTTCAATAATGTTTTTACTCTGCCCAGGTATTATAGTCTTGAAGCGAACCGATATCATGCTCTTGTCCATCCTTTGACTCAGAAGCGGAAAGTTTTGTTCCACTAAGCATATCCGTCTGATCTGGCTTAGCTAGCAAATGAGAAACCTGCTCTAGAGCATCATCTCCAAAGAAGACCAACTCTCCAGAAACTTCCTTGTTCAGAATTGTCATAAGTTCTTTATTGGAACTGATGTTTAATTCCCTAATTCTAAAAGTATTTGGGTCAGACAACTCTAGAAATACTGCATTAGATCTATTCCGAATACGAAGTCCATAATAATCTAATCTTTCATTTAGCGATTTACTAAAATAGTATCGTTCGTAAGTCATCGTATGTTTATCATCTTTATCTACTCCACCTTGAATAGCAACTCCCGTCACGAACTTGCCAGTCTCAAAATCAAAGACCCTTCGTCGACCAATTCTATCACGTTCTCCACCAGAATTAGTAATCAAAGTAGTTACGATAAGATAACTTTTCCCACTGATATCCTTGTCAAGATCCACATCACTAACATATTCTTCAGGAAAATCCTTTCGTAAGATTTTCAAGACATCCCATTTTTTGTAAATCTTCTTGGTGTTAAAAGGGTTATAAATCATCACCTTGTAGTAATCCTCATCAGTGATATCATAGTTATCCCTAATATCTTCACCCCTATGGTAGTATTCATCAAATAGTATCAGATAATCTTTAGTCAAGGCGACATAATTTTGATTTTCAGGAAGATACAGCACATTGTCCTGAACCGTTCGAATATCTCGAAGAGGAGTGGATCTCTTAATGGTTTCAATTTTATGTGAATAGGACTCTATGGGTTTGTGCCTATAAGCAAGATAGAAGCCAAGTAATGCTCCTAGAAGAATAATCACGATTCTCACTTTATCTTTGAAAAGCTCTTTAATTAAAGCCATCTACTCTTCCTCCCTTGGGATTATCACTGTTATGGCCTTACCATTTTGAACAAAAGACATACTATTATACACTGCCTGTGTTCTCGGACCTTCAAATTCGCTAATACCATATTTTTCTTTCGCTTGATTACTTGGAGTTGTACCTAAAAGATAACCCCTTTGTACCATATCTGGACTAATGTTAAACGATCCATTATCAATAGCATCCCTAGGTGCATCAAGAATGGAATACAAACCAACAGGTGCTCCTTCATTAATAATACGATTGAAAGCATCTTTCCCCTCTTTCATCGCATTTTCAAACGGATTTGATTGAAGCAATTCAAAAATACTCTCTTGCATAAATAAGATTTGTTTAGGTTCTTGGTTCGCATTCGCAGTATCAATACGTTCTATATAGGGACTGTAGTCACTCCTATAGTATTGCTCATAATACAATTCCTTAACGACCTCATTGTACTTAAAACCAGCTCTCCAATTTTGAATCAGTTCGATACTTTTCTTTAGTTTACTTGTTTCAGAACCTATACTATAAGTATAAAAACTATATAAAGGCCCTGAAGCTAAATCGTAAGTTACGAGACTATTATCTAAGGCGTTAACACCAATCGGAAGCAAGGTTGAATTCGGATCATATAAAATAGCTTGAACATCCTCTCGGGATTTAAACTCTTTTCTTGTCAAGCTGACGTTTCGATATATCCATCTGTCAAAATCCTGAAAATTTGACAAGAGGTGTTCTTGTCCATCAATTGTTGTATCTGCTTTAGCCACCAAACCATCTACAAAACTAGTCTTACCATCTTCCTTGTATAAATCCAAAAGACTTTGGGTCTTTGCCTGATCATTACAAAAACTATCTGTAACTATCAATTGATAACTATCATTTTTAGCCATCTCTAGAAGTTTAGAATTTTGGTCATAAATCGTTCTCGATGTACCATCAAAAGCCCCAACACTAATAGCAACACGTCCCGAATCTAAAGTATGAACATTAGATAAAAGATTATTACCAAGATTATTGATAATCCCAATAGTCTGAGGTAAATAGCCTTTTACACTTTGTTCCTGTTTTGGGATAGTATCTTTTGGGATAGTATCGATATCATAAAGACTAGTGTCTGAAAAATTGCTTATTTGCTTTAATGTTTTATCATCTTTTGAAACCTCAAAAGTATAAGCAGGCTCACGATTTTGCCCTACCTTTGTGCCTTCAAAAGTAACAAGAACATAGGCTTTCTGATTCTCTTCATAAAGCTTTGCTTTAAGATTTCTAATCTCTTTACCTTTCTTTAACTCCGGTACAAACTTAAAAAGGTCTACCTCAATCGGTTGATTACTAGTGTCATTAACATCATATATAGATAGACGATAATATTGATTATCCTTTTGAGATGTTTTCTCTGTGTTTTTAAAAGAATCATGATAACGATAGTTTTGAGACATCATATAGTTATCGGAATATTGGATATTGCCAGTTGATTGGACAGCTAGAACAATCAGGATCTGTTAATCTCACATAGGCATCAACCGAACTGAAACCTGTCACATAAGCATAACCATTTAAATACCGGTCAGTTTGTTGATTATAATAATTTTGCCACTCAATATACATGAGTGAAAAACAAAACGAGAAAAGACTGTAATTATGAATATAAGCACATCATTAAAATCCCTAACATTTTTATCTTCCATAATCCCCCCAAGAATGTGAATCTAGTAAAAAAGATAGGATTTTCATCCTACCTTTTCAAGTTTCTTTTATTGTATCACATCTTAAAGCTGTTCTGCTACTGCTGAAAGAAGATCTTGGATACCATTGGCATCGCTACCACCGGCCATGGCCATATCTGGTTTACCACCACCACGACCTGATACGATTGGTGCGAGAACCTTGATGACATTACCTGCGTGAACATCTTTAGACTTGCTTGCTACAAGGACATTAACTTTTTCGCCAATGTGAGCTGCAAGGACAAGGACGTCAGAGTAGTCTGCTTGTTTCCATTGGTCAGCAAAGGTACGAAGGGCACCTGCATCAGAAACTTCTACTTGGCTAGCGATGTAACGAACACCGTTAGCTTCTTTAACGTCTTTGAAGACATCACCAGCTGCTGCAGCTGCTGCTTTTTCTTTAAGAGCAGCATTTTCTTTTTGAAGGGCATGCAACTGCTCTTGAAGGCTAGCAACCTTGTTAGGTACTTCTTTCAATTGTGGTGCCTTAAGTGTTGCTGCGATTGCTTTGAGGGCATCTTCTTCTTCACGGTAAGCAAGGTAAGCTTCACGTGATGTCACTGCCAAGATACGACGTGTTCCTGAACCGATACCTTCTTCTTTGACAATCTTGAACATACCGATTTCAGCAGTGTTGGCAACGTGCGTACCACCACAAAGCTCAACAGAGTAATCACCGATTGAAACGACACGAACATTCTTACCATATTTTTCACCAAAGAGGGCCATAGCTCCCATTGATTTAGCAGTGTCAATGTCTGTTTCAATAGTTGTTACTGGAGTAGCTTTCCAGATTTCTTCGTTGACTTGTTCTTCGATAGCACGCAATTCTTCTGGAGTTACAGCCTCAAAGTGAGTGAAGTCGAAACGCAAGAATTCTTGTTCATTAAGAGAACCAGCTTGAACAGCATGATCACCAACGATATTATGAAGGGCAGCATGCAAGAGGTGAGTCGCTGTGTGGTTCTTCATAACACGGTGACGACGTGTGTGGTCAATTTCAAGTTTGTAGTTAGCACCTACAACAAGTTCACCTTCAACCTCAACAGTGTGAAGGGCTTGTCCATTTGGTGCACGTTGAACATCAACAACACGCGCAACGACTGTACCAGCTGCATCTGAGATCGTACCGTGGTCTGCTACTTGTCCACCCATTTCAGCGTAGAATGGTGTTTGTTCAAAGACAAGGAGTGCTTGACCAGAATTTACACTATCATGACGAGCATCGTCAGCAACGATTACGCTCAAACGGCTTTCTGTTGTTTCAGCTTCATACAAGAACTCAGATGGTTCAGTGATGTTGGCGAGGGTTTCATTTTGCATACCCATAGAACCACCTTTAACCACGCTAGCACGCGCACGTTCTTGTTGTTCTTTCATGGCAGCTTTGAAACCTTCATGGTCAATCTTGAAGCCTTCATCTTCAGCCAACTCTTCTGTCAATTCCACTGGGAATCCATAAGTATCGTAAAGTTTAAAGATATCTTTACCTTCAAGCGTATCTTTACCAGATTTCTTAAGGTTAGCAAGAAGCTCGTCAAGCATGCTTGAACCTGCATCGATGGTACGTGCAAAGGTTTCTTCTTCACGTTTAACGATTTTTTCGATAAAGTCTTTCTTCTCAAGAACTTCTGGGTAATAGCTTTCCATGATTTGACCAACAGTTGGAACAAGTTTGTACAAGAAAGCATCAGAAATGCCGAGACGACGGCCGTGCATTACGGCACGACGGAGAAGACGACGAAGGACATAACCACGACCTTCATTACCTGGAAGGGCACCATCACCAATGGCAAATGCCAATGAACGGATGTGGTCAGCGATGACCTTGAAGCTCATTGTGTCACCATCTGGATCGTAAGTTTTACCAGACATTTTTTCGATTTCACGAATGATAGGCATGAAGAGGTCTGTTTCAAAGTTTGTTTTAGCCCCTTGCATTACGGCTACAAGACGTTCAAGACCTGCGCCCGTATCAATGTTTTTATTAGGAAGTTCCTTATATTCTGAACGTGGAACAGCTGGATCTGCGTTGAATTGTGACAAAACGATGTTCCAAATTTCAATGTAACGGTCGTTTTCAATATCTTCTTCAAGCAAACGGATACCAATATTGTCAGGGTCAAAGTCTTCGCCACGGTCAAAGAAAATCTCAGTGTCTGGTCCTGAAGGGCCAGCACCGATTTCCCAGAAGTTATCTTCAATTGGAATCAAATGACTAGGTTCAACACCGCAAGCAATCCAACGGTTGTATGAATCTTTATCATCTGGATAGTAAGTCATGTAAAGTTTGTCTTTTGGAAAATCAAACCACTCTGGGCTTGTCAAAAGCTCATAACCCCATTCGATGGCTTCATCACGGAAGTAGTCACCAACTGAGAAGTTACCAAGCATTTCAAACATTGTGTGGTGACGAGCTGTCTTACCAACATTTTCGATATCGTTGGTACGAATAGCCTTTTGTGAGTTAGTGATACGTGGATTTTCAGGAATCACAGAGCCATCAAAGTATTTTTTCAAAGTGGCAACCCCTGAGTTAATCCAAAGAAGGGTTGGATCGTTAACTGGAACCAAGTTAGCTGATGGTTCAACAGCGTGACCTTTTGATTTCCAGAAATCAAGCCACATTTGACGAATTTGTGCTGAAGTAAGTTGTTTCATTGTTTCTCCTTAATTAATTGTTTCTTATTTTGAGCTATTCTCGAGCATTTCCACATAGTCAATAGCGACACACAGGGAAATGGCTAAATCGGTGTAAGTATTTTCATAAACAGTAACTGTATAAGTCGATGTCAGATGAAAGAGCTCTTTCTCAATTTTAGCAACCACCTGATTTTGACTATTAAGCAGTTGAAAATCCAAGTCCCAAATATTACCCTCTATTCGCAAGCCAAGATTATCGACATCATACTTATCACGAAGAAAGGTTAATTTCTTTCGAATGTAAAAACTCGAACCATCCTGCAAGTCTACTGTAAACTTAGGCAAGAGACTAAGCGGTTCCTTGGTGATATGACTAATCTCACGACCATCCTCACCAAAAATTGTAAAGGTCTTTGGAATCTTGAAAAAGGATCCTTCAACCTGATAGGCAACTCTACCTTGATCATCCTTGATATCAAAGCGTTCACCACCCAATCGAAACTTCTGTTTGACAAAATAGGTTTTCATACGCTACCTCCAATATTGCCATACATTTCATTCAGAAAATACCCAAAGAATAAAAGACAAGACCACTAAACGAAGGGCGACGTGAACCGCGGTACCACCTTCATTCAATGAACTTGTCATTCTTATTTGTCTTTAATTGTGAACTTTGAGTAGCAAGTAACCAGATTCGTCCATGGCTCGCAGCGACCGCCATTTTTCTGTATCAGAAGCGATGATTACCAATCTCAAAGGGAAGGCTAAAAATGTCATGATATTAGAACTTTCAGCCACTCTCCATTTTAACGTGTTTTAGGTCTTAGGTCAAGCTGATAATAGCATTATCAACTCTATCTTGTGATTTATTTGCTAGAGCTTGATGATGAACTTGATGAAGCCCCAGAACCAGTCACATACTGGTCAAGAATTGCGCTAAAGGCCTTGTCTACAACTTTAACATTATATTTCTTAAGGACCTTAGCAATCACTGAGTTGGTGAAGTTAGTATCAGATTTCTTACCATTGATGATAACCTTAGTCAAATCATCCTTATAGTTTTTCCAATCTGCATTTTTCTCAGATTTTGAAACAGTTTTGACGATGTAGTAAGTCGCAGCACCAGTTGAGCTGTTTGAAACAGTCACTACGTCAGAAACGGCATTAGCATCTTGTTTGAAGGCTGCTGTCAAAACATCTGCTGGGAAGTCTTGAGAAGCTGAGTTAACTGTCTTAGAAGTCACTTCCAAGCTGTTATCTTTAGCTACTTGTGAGAAATCTGCTCCTTCTGCCTTAGCTTCAGAGTCTACTTTATCTGCCACTGCTTTATCAGTAGTTGAAACCACTTGCACCTCTGTATTTGGTGTGTAGTTATCATAGGCAGCCTTGTAATTTGCTTCCGTCAAATCTTTCTGCGCGGCTTGGTTAACAGCATACTCAACCAATTTTTGTGTACGGATTTGATTACGGTATGACTCTTCTGTTTGACCATAGGCTGCAAGTACTTGTGAGAATTGATCTCCGTATTGTTCTGAAGCTTGCTTATAAGCTTTGTCAACGTCTTCTTTGCTGACTTTGCTACCATATTCTTTTTCAAGAGCCTTTTGCAAAGTTGCACTCAAAACACTTTGTTGTGTTTGGCTGCTACCTTTAAGTGAATCAAAAACATCACCAACAGTAACAGTATCACCTTTCATAGATACCAAAGTTGTTTCTTCAGTTGTTTTGTTACCTAGAGAAACATACATAGCACCTGCACCAACGAGAGCTGAAACAGCTACAAGGGCAAGACCTCCAAGGAAGCGACCACCTGAGCTTGGTTTACCAGCATCACGTGTCTTTTTAGTTTTAGCACGTTTAGCTTTTTCTTTCGCTTTTTCACTGGCGAGGGCGATGCTTTCCTCTTCTTCTTTTTGGCGATCAAGATGCTCTTGTTCTGCGTCTTTGTCTGCTACAACCTCTTCAACAGTTTCTTCTGTTGACTCAAGGTTTTCATTTTCTTTAGCCATTTTATCTACTCCTTAAATTGTCAATATCTTTGTTATTATACCACACTTACTTAAATAATGCTTAATCTGGCAAGATAATATTTTCAGAATTTTTCCGAAGCATAAGAAGTCCGTCACTCATAGGGACCAAACTAGCAGTCAATCCAGGGTTATCTAAGGTCGCATCAAAAAGACGATGCAAGCCACGGTAAATCGTACGCTGACCACGACGAACCTCCATGATATCTTTGGCAATATCGCCCCCTTGGAAGATATCATCAAAGACGATGACACCACCTACCTTGAGACGTTTTAGGATTTCAGGCAGAAAGACGATATATTTAGACTTGGCTGAGTCCATAAAGACAAAATCATAGTCAGTGTCCAAATCTTGCAAAACTTCTGCTGCATCTCCTTCGACCAAGGTAATTTGTTTGCGACTGTCATACTTGGCTAGATTTTCCTTGGCAAAGCCAATCATTTCTTCATTACGATCAACCGTCGTAATCTGAGCATCAGGCGCATACTCAGCCATAAGAAGGGCTGAAAAACCAATAGCTGTTCCTACCTCAAGGATTTTCTTAGGCTGCAAGGTCTGCAACAAAAATCGGAAATAAGCAACTACTTCGTGCTGGATAATTGGAATATTTTCCTTACGAGCAAAGGCCTCCAGTTCAGCCAAATGCCCTTTATTTTCCTGAAGATGCGTTCGCATGTAGTCCACGATATCCTTGTTGACTACTGGACGACGCATGTTGTGATTTGCGTTTTTACTATATGATTTAACCATGTGTTTTATTATATAAAAAATCCCTTAGCGAGTTGCTAGAGATTTTTCCTTATCTATAAAATCAAATCGTCATCATTAGGTCTACTTGACTGTAACCCCCTCTTTTTTCAAGAGGTACGATG
>ENA-OQBV01000770-OQBV01000770.1-human-gut-metagenome-genome-assembly--contig:-NODE-770-length-17591-cov-4.453390_pt1 | contig 17591 bp, 20 predicted proteins | sample MGYA00242750_ERZ504559 | MGnify/ENA primary metagenome ERZ504559 (study PRJEB26092, sample SAMD00036230) | human gut metagenome | host: Homo sapiens | study: EMG produced TPA metagenomics assembly of... | reverse complement strand
GTCTACGTTGCATAGAATACTCCTTGGTATTAGGTTAATTATACCAAATTTTCAGACTTAAGGATTAAATGGCATTTTAGAATAGTTTTTTGATGTCATAAAGAAAAAGTCAGATGAAACTCTGACTTTATTAGCATTACACAAAGGCTCGCTTTTCGTAGATAGTTGGCGCAAAGAGGAGCAAAACCAAAGTCCAAGCAAACAAAACAAGGGCTTCGCGAAGACTGAAGAACTGTTGACCGCTAGTAAAGACTGCTCGCATAAAGCTAAATGGCACATAAGTCATCAGCTTAGTCATGGTATCCCCTAAACTAGCCAAATAGAGCGTAAAGAAAGTCATTCCTGTCACTCCAAAATAGGCCGTTACAAAGGCTGTCAAGGTATTTTTACAAACAAGACAAGCAAAGAGGAAACCATATAAATAAAGGCTCCATAGAGTAGGAAATCAATATAGATGTTTCTAATATAATCCCACAAAGGAAAATCTACATGTTGCACAGAATATTTGTAGAAGGCCAACTCCAAAACCAAAATAGTAGCAGCAACTATAGACAACACAAGGAAACTTAAGAGTTTTCGAAGAATAACCTCGCGTCCAGATAAGGAAGACACCCTAATCATATTAATTGTTCGATTCTGAAATTCTCGTCCAAGACTAGATACTGCTAGATAAGCAAAAACGATATCCACGATAAAGGAATAACTGGCAATAATCGCTGATGGCCCAAGGTAATCTCCCTTATAGCCATCACATAAGATTACAATTGCACCAATCAAGGCTACCAATCCAAGACAAATAAAGACACTCCTTGTCACACATTCCTGCTTTAAAAATACCGTTCTCAATTTACTTTTCATTGAATAGCACCTCACTTAATCCTTCTTTTTCATAAGTAAAAGGAATCCCCTCCCGATCCAATAACCTGCTTAACAGCTGCTAATCCTTTGACTAAGATGTCATGATTTTGTCGTTCAAAAGATAGACCATTTAATTTGAGCAGAGACATCAATGACTTCAAACTTAAATCCTCAGTATAAATCTTGTATTTGACATTATTACTGTCATCTAAGTAAATCAGCTTATGATTCTTCAACAAATAGTTTTTCGTACAAACCTGTTCAAGGTTAGACAGGATATGACTTGAGATAATAAAGGTTAGGCCATAATTTTTAGCTAACTTTTTAATTAATGTGAGAAGACTGTTGATTCCATTGGGATCCAGACCATTTGTAGGCTCATCAAGAAGGATGAGTTCATCGGAAGCAATTAAGGCGATAAACAACCCCACGCGTTGCTTCATTCCCAAAGACAATTTGGAAGCCTTGCGTCTAAGATAGGCCGCCACCTCCAACTCGTCCTTATAACGGTCAATCAACGCATAATCCTTACTGTACAACTTACAATAAAATTTAAGGTTTGCTTCAACAGTCATGTTAGGATATAGGGCTGGAGCTTCAATCAAGGCTCCTACACTTTTTGTTTTTAAGTCAATAATATCCTTGGGTCCTGTCAAAATACCTGATACTAGTTTCATCAGGGTCGTCTTCCCTGCACCATTATTACCAATCAAACCGGCAATATCCCCCTTCCTAACGTAAACGAGATATTATCCAAAACGGTTTGCTTTCCAAAACTATAGGTTAAGCCTTTCACCGCTAGCACTGTCATGTATCTACCTTTCTTTGTTTAAATAACTAGCCCAATCGCTTATGATACTCGAAGAAATGACCTTAGATTAAGTCCGATGAAATCATATTTGATAAATTCTTTTATTTCTCGACGTAGAAAGTAGTCTGTTAGATAAATTTCCCTAAAAGACTTATAAGCAGGTCTGTTAGATTCCTAAAAACTTGCTTAATTTGAAACATTAGGCTATTAACAGACTGGTCTGTATGATTAACTGTATTCTCGCCACCATCCTTGATAGTATCCTCAGAGGGGGATTCAGGTAAGGGATTTTCCGCCTTCTCTACTACCTCTGTTCCCTCTGGTGTCTCTGTTTTCTCAGTTTCTTCCTTGAAAACAGCCTGATAAATAGCTTGGGCATCCGGGGCACTGCCAAGATAGCCTGAAACCAATTGACCATTTTTGAGACGAATCACACTTGGAGTCCCTGGAATACCTAGCTTATCAAATAGTATTTTACGAGACTCACGGTCCAACTGATCCGAATCTGTATTGTAATAAAGAAGCTGACCATCAATCAGGGTATTGAAATCCTTCAAAACCGGAGAATTTTGACGACAATAATAGCAGGTTGGCCGGCCAACATAAAGGATATGGTCCCCACCATCTTCAGTCAACATATTTGTGACATCACTGTAAGAGACTTGCTTCAGGTTTTCAAGATTCTTTTCATAAGTTTCAACCGAAACCTCTTCGGACCTCACTTCTGTCTCAGCCACTCCTGTCTGTGATGACGGAAGAAGATAATTTTCCTTTGCCTCACTATTAGATTCAGCCTTCTCAACCACTTGTTCGGAGGCTGTTTCGGAAGAATTCTGTACATTATCTACCTGACTATTCTCAACAAAATTATTGGATAATTCGATTGTAGATTCCTTAACATCTAACTCGTCCGCTGCTCCACTAAGCACTGCTAACTGGCAAGTACCTAAAACAAAACTCGCCATCAAAATAAATTGTATTTTCTTCATGTGTTCTCCTTATTTGTTTACTGTGTGACATCTTACTTTTTACCCATTAACAATAGCAAGGGTACCATAACACTAATCACCATGTTTCTCTCCTTTTTCTATTTATATTAATACTTTAGCCACTAAGTCCAAGCTATGTCTTCATTATAAGAGCTTAACGAAATAAAAAATAGTGACATAAATGTCACCATTCCATAAGATTAAAGACAAAAAGAAAAGGCTAAGCAAGCAAGCTCAACCTGAGACTATAGCAATCAACAGAGAAAATCATTTCTCCTTGTCCCTACCCGCTACCATAAGCGCAAACAAAGAAAAAGCTAGCGAAAGTGTTGACCAGACGAGACAATGGTCAATAAAGGCATCGCCTTCGGTGAAACTTAGCGTAGCATTTATCATCACAATAAATAGCCAGACGATCACGATAACAATGCTTAAACTTCTAATAAGATTATTCTTCTGTTTATCCATATTTCTCTTTCCCATACTTGGTGCTCATGGTAACTTTTAATCACCATAAGGGTATTTTCTTTTCAACCACCATTTGTTCCAACCCAATCGTTCAGGTAAGGTTTGAGGTCTAGATACAAAATCACCCCCTGTGACATTTTCTAACGTTTCAGCAGTGAGCTCTTCGCCATATACCTTAGTTCGCATTCTTATTTCTCCTTTCTTTTCAAAAATAAATACAGCAATAACCACTTGGACTATTCAAAAAACTAGTCGTCTTGGTAACCTAGTGGGTTTGGGTATAAGGCCATTATAAGTTCTCTCTTTTCAAAAAAATAGTGACATAAATGTCACTATCACTGAATACAAAAATCCAGGCCTTTATAAGACCTGTTCCAAAACTTGTTTATTTCTACGGTGTTTCAGAATAAGAGAAAAAATAACCTCAAAAAGGAGAAAAGTAAAATAAAGTCCTAAAACGTAAAGCAAAGTTTCCCATTTATCTGTTGCTGATTGAAAATGGCCGTGATAATCCACTGTACGGATGCTAATCAAAAGACAAACATCTAGAAATAGGGCTAGAAGAATACCATTGAAGCCTATAAAAAAACGCTTTTTAACCATAGTCTGACTCCTGTATGTTTTTTTTCTTAACAAGAGAATACCAAACTCAACTTAACCAGCCTAAAGCAAAAAAAGACTCAAAGAGCCTTTTTCCTTTATACAATTTTTCTTTCAGAATTGTCCTGTGTAGCTTTCTGGAACAGCTGCTACCTCTTCTGGAGTCCCTGTAGCTACGATGGTACCTCCACCGACACCGCCTTCAGGACCCAAATCAATGATATGGTCTGCGGTCTTGATAACATCCAGATTGTGCTCAATCACGAGAACAGTGTTGCCATCATCCGCAAAACGCTGAAGCACCTTCAAAAGACGTGCAATGTCATCTGTATGAAGACCCGTCGTCGGTTCATCCAGAATGTAGAAGGACTTCCCAGTAGAGCGTTTGTGCAACTCACTAGCCAACTTCATACGTTGAGCTTCTCCACCTGATAGGGTTGTTGCTGGTTGTCCCAAGGTCACATACCCAAGCCCTACATCCTTGATCGTCTGCACCTTACGAGCAATCTTAGGAATAGCCGCAAAGAAGTCAACCGCGTCATCAACTGTCATATCCAGAATCTCCGCGATATTTTTCCCTTTATAACGAACCTCTAGGGTCTCAGAATTATAGCGTGTGCCATGACAAACCTCACAAGGGACATAAACATCAGGCAAGAAATGCATCTCAATCTTGATAATACCATCACCAGAGCAGGCTTCACAACGGCCACCCTTGACATTGAAAGAGAAACGCCCCTTCTTATAACCTCGAATCTTGGCCTCATTGGTTTGGGCAAAAAGATCACGAATATCGTCAAAGACGCCTGTGTAAGTCGCTGGATTAGAACGAGGTGTACGCCCAATTGGACTTTGGTCAATATCAATCAAACGCTCGATATGCTCGATTCCTGTCACTGATTTGTGTTTACCTGGCTTCTCACTATTACGATTAAGCTCTTGGGCAATTTTTTTCTTGAGAATTCCGTTAACCAAAGTTGATTTTCCTGAACCAGAAACACCTGTGACTGCAATCAACTTTCCAAGTGGAAACTTAACAGACACATTCTTAAGGTTATTTTCGCTAGCTCCTGTAACCTCGATAAAACGACCATTACCTACACGACGTTCCGTCGGTACAGGAATTGATTTGGCACCTGACAGATATTGCCCAGTGATTGACTTCTTGTTCTTAGCCACTTCCTCTGGGGTTCCAGAGGCCATGATTTGACCACCAAAAGCACCAGCACCAGGTCCCACATCGATAAGCCAGTCAGCCTCACGCATGGTATCTTCATCATGCTCCACCACAATCAAGGTGTTGCCCAGGTCACGCATCTTTTTAAGACTTGAAATCAAGCGATCATTGTCACGCTGATGAAGCCCAATAGAAGGCTCATCCAAAACATATAGGACTCCAGAAAGGTTAGAGCCAATCTGTGTCGCCAAACGGATACGCTGACTCTCACCACCTGAAAGAGTTCCAGCCATACGAGAGAGAGTCAAATAATTAAGGCCGACATTATTTAAGAAAGTCAAGCGATCCTTGATTTCCTTAACAATTGGACGAGCGATCACTCCCTCGTTTTCACCTAATTCAAGGTTATCGATTTCCTTAAGATGATCTGAAATAGACAAATCAGAGATTTGACCAATATTGAGACCATTCTCACCACCAACACGAACTGAGAGTGCTGCTTCGTTAAGACGATAGCCATGACAAGTTGGACATGACAGCTCATTCATATAACCTCGCATGACATTGCGAGTGAAATCACTATTGGTCTCGTGATAGCGACGATTGATATTAGTCACAACCCCTTCAAAAGGAATGTCAATATCACGCACCCCACCAAAATCATTAACATAATGGAAATGGAATTCACGATCCCCAGATCCGTAGAGAATCAAATCTTGTTCTTCTTTTTTAAGATCTTCAAATGGCGTATCCATATCCACGCCGAACTGCTCCATAGCCTGCTCAAGCATGGCTGGATAATAGTTGGACGAAATAGGATTCCAAGGCGCCAGAGCACCTTCACGTAAGGTCTTACTAGCATCAGGGATAACCAAATCCATATCAACTTCTAGTTTATTACCCAAACCATCACAGGTCGGACAAGAGCCAAATGGCGCATTGAATGAAAAGAGACGAGGCTCCAACTCTGGCACTGTGAAGCCACAAACCGGACAAGAATAATGTTCTGAGTAAAGCAGCTCATTATCATCCATAGTATCCACAATCAAGTAGCCATCTGCTAAACGTAGGGCCGCCTCAACCGAATCAAAGAGACGACTACGGATACCATCCTTATTCACCAAGCGGTCCACAACCACTTCGATATTATGCATCTTAGACTTAGACAACTCTGGCACTTCTGTGACATCGTAAATCTCACCATCTACACGAACACGAACATAACCGTCCTTTTGTACACGCTCAAAAACGGCCTTGTGTTGCCCTTTTCTACGACGAACAATCGGCGCTAAAATTTGCATACGTGTACGCTCAGGAAGAGCTAGAACCTCGTCCACAATCTGTTCCACAGAGGACGACTGAATGGCTCCATGACCATTAGGACAATAAGGGACACCCACACGCGCATACAGAAGACGAAGATAGTCATTAATCTCTGTTGCCGTTCCGACCGTCGAACGAGGGTTTTTGCTTGTTGTTTTCTGGTCAATGGAGATAGCAGGACTCAAACCATCAATCGAGTCCACATCAGGTTTCTCCATATTTCCCAAAAACTGGCGGGCATAAGCCGAGAGACTTTCAACATAACGACGTTGCCCCTCTGCATAGATGGTATCAAAGGCCAAAGAAGACTTACCAGAACCTGACAAGCCCGTCACCACCACCAGTTTATCACGCGGAATCTCCACATCGATATTTTTTAAATTGTGAGCTCTTGCTCCATGAATCACTAACTTATCTTGCATATTTTTAAGAGGCCCTAGCTCAAAAGCTACTGCCGCTCCTTTCTACAGACGGATGGAAAATCCATCCCGACTTTCTCTCATAATTATAACAAAATTTCAATTTATCCAGCCCAAAAATGTTTCAAATGTAGTATAATGGTGGAGTGTCTAAAAAAGGCAAGGAACATCATCCCAAGCCTCATTTGACAGCACTAAAAAAGTTAAGAGCAGTGTTTATTGGACTTAAAAGCGATTGTAAAAATCCTTTTATAATCAAGACGCTAGCGCTTACTTAATGACAAAGGAGGGGTTCCCATTGAAACAAATGTTCTTATCCACCGGAAAAGAATTCAAAGAAATTGAAACATTCGAGCCTGGTGCTTGGATTCATTTGGTGAACCCTTCCCAAGAAGAAGCCATGAAGGTTGCAGAACGGTTTAACATTGATATTCAAGACCTCCGCGCCCCTCTGGACGTGGAAGAAACTTCACGTATCGATGTCGAAGATGACTACACCCTGATTCTGGTCGACGTCCCAACCCATGAAGAGCGTAATAACAAAAGCTACTACGTCACTATTCCATTGGGTATCATCGTTACCGATGAGGTAGTTGTTACTACCTGTCTCGAGGACATTAGTCTCATGGATAACTTCCTCAACCACCGTGTGCGTAACTTCTACACCTTCATGAAGACCCGTTTTGTCTTTCAGATTCTCTATCGCAATGCTCAACTTTACCTAACCGCCCTACGTTCTATCGACCGTCAGAGCGATAAATTGGAAGCTCAGTTGGAAAATTCGACAAAGAATGAACACTTGATTGACATGATGGAATTGGAAAAATCCATTGTCTATCTAAAAGCCTCACTTAAGATGAATGAGCGAATTGTCAAAAAACTAACAGGTAACGCCTCTAGCTTGAAGAAATATATCGAGGACGAGGATCTCTTGGAAGATACCTTAGTCGAAACCCAACAGGCCATTGAGATGGCAGGCATCTATGAAAATGTCTTGAACGCCATGACCGAAACCTCAGCCTCTATCATCAATAACAACCAGAACACTATCATGAAAACACTCGCTCTCATGACTATGGCTCTGGACATCCCAACCGTTATCTTCTCCGCTTACGGTATGAACTTTAAAAACAATTCTATGCCACTAAACGATTTAGATAACGCCTTTTGGATCATTTTATTCATTGCGGCTTTCGGGTCATCTTGCGTTGTTATCTACTTTATCAGAAAAAAATGGTTCTAACATAGAGCCCCCTCTTCTTTTCTCTAAACTTCAACACTAAAAATAATATTAATTATCGAAAGGTCATCTCATGGACATCCAAAAACTCACCAAGAAAAACCAAGAATTTATCCACATCGCAACTAACCAACTCATCAAAGATGGTAAATCAGACCAAGAAATCAAAGACATTCTTGGCAATGTCATTCCTGAACTTATCGAAAATCAGAAAAAAGGAATTACAGGACGTGGACTCCTTGGTGCTCCAACTGTTTGGGCAGCTAGTTTCTCTCCTGAAAAACACCAAAAACCTGAAACTGATAAGCCTAACAAAGAAGTGCCAGAAACAGATAAAACACCTTGGAAGATGTGGCTTGATACCTCACTCTTCCTTCTAGCCATCGTTGCTATCATGAACGCAATCTTTGGTTTCTCAGGTACACAAACTAGCTACGGCCTCACAACCCTTCTTTCAGTGTCATTCATTGGAGGCCTTGCTATGTATACCCCTTATCACTACATCTACCGTCACAATAACAAACCAAAAGAAGAACGTCCAAAATGGTGGTTCAGCATGACCGTCATCACACTCTCTTTTATTGCATGGTTTGCTCTCTTTAGTCTTACAGCCCTTCTTCCAAGCTACCTCAACCCTGGTCTTTCACCAATTGTAATCCTTATCATTGGTGTCATCGCTGGTGTTGCCAAATACTTCTTCAAACGTCATTACAACGTCCAAAGTACTTACGCACCTGCATCTTAATCAACCTCAAGCACCCATAAGGGTGCTTTTTTACGTCAGAAATCTTGACACAGTTGGCTATTCTATACTAAAATGTTAAAGTTAATAGACAAAAGAAAGAATTCCAATAGATGCGTATCAAATTCCCTCTACTAATCATTGCTTGCTGCCTATTACTTATGGCTTGTGGCCACAAGAATACTCAGAAAAACTATCAAGCTTACTATAGTTTTAACAATGTGACGACTTCCACTCAGGAAAAACAGCTAGCAAAAGCCTTAAAAAGCAAGGGTATTCCGACAAAAGACTGGGACAATCTAGCCCCTTATATTAGTCGTTACAATCAGGAAAATACAAATCTCCAACCTGTTGTCAAAAAATGGACCCAAAGTAAAATCGGCAAGGATCAAAATCAATTCGTCACCTTCCTTAATGAAAAAACTTTCGAAGATAACAAATCACATTTTACTGATGACTTAAACTGCCGACGAACATCGTTCCTCCTTCTTCATGACCTTATTACAAGCTCAGAGGACCTCACCAAATTGGACCTCCCCTCTCAAAACGAATTTATAGATCTTAAGTCACGCCACAAAGAGCTAACTTCCAAGGATCAAGCTCTCTATAGTCTCCTCTTTGGAGATAATATCAGCTACCAGTCTACGGATGACCTCCTTAAAGCTTGGAAAAAAGCTGGACTCAAGTTTCCAGAAAAGGTTAAACTCCTCTCAGTCTTTCAAAATAGCCCTGGTGATGTCAGCAATTTCCACACGGCTATAACTTACGAAAAAGATGGCAGTATCTATGTCTTTGAAAAACAGGACCCAACACTTCCTTATAGGTGGAGCCGCTTCAATAATTGGGCAGATATCAAAACACATTGGTTATCAAACCGCTTCAAGGTCTTCAAAGATAATGTCGATATCCTCGTTAACGACCAAAAATTTGATGATTTCTTAGAAAACACACTCTATATACCACAAAACAACCAACTAGCTCCTCAAGATAAATGAGAAGACCAGTTGGTTTTTCTTTTTCCCTAAAGTATAAAATAACACTCAACACACAAGCCTAAAAAGAAAAAAGCCCATAAAATCAAGCCAGAAAAAAACACCCTCAGTCGAGGGCATTATTTTTAGTCTTCGTTTACGTAAGGCATAAGTGCCATAACGCGAGCGCGTTTAATCGCTGTTGTTACTTTACGTTGGTTTTTAGCTGAAGTTCCTGTTACACGACGTGGAAGAATTTTACCACGTTCTGAAACGAAACGGCTAAGAAGCTCAGTATCTTTGTAATCAACATATTCGATTTTGTTAGCTGCGATGTAATCAACTTTTTTACGGCGTTTGAATCCGCCACGACGTTGTTGAGCCATGTTTATTTCTCCTTTATATATTTAATTCGTTTTGTCCATTCTTAGAATGGGAGATCGTCATCTGAAATATCCATTGGATTTGAATTACCAAATGGACTCTCGTCACGACCGAAGTTTGGTGTAGATTGTGCAGGTTGTGATCCACCAAATGAACCACCAGTTGAAGCTCCTCCACCGAATGAATTTGAATTATCAAATCCTCCAGCGTTGTAAGAACCACCACTGTGACCTTCACGTGCCGCACGGCTTTCCAACATTTGGAAATTATCAGCGACAACTTCAGTTACGTAAACACGTTGACCTTGTTGATTTTCATAGTTACGAGTCTGAATACGACCTGTAATTCCAATCAATGCGCCTTTCTTAGCCCAGTTAGCCAAATTTTCAGCTTGCTGGCGCCAGATAACACAGTTAATAAAGTCAGTTTCACGTTCACCATTAGCACCCTTGAAGTTACGGTTAACCGCAAGGCTGAATGTTGCAACAGCAACGTTACTTGGTGTATAACGAAGTTCCGCATCACGGGTCATGCGACCAACGAGTACGACATTATTAATCATAATTTACCTTCTTACGCGTCAAGTTTAACGATCATGTGACGAAGAATGTCACCGTTGATTTTTGAAAGACGGTCAAACTCGTTAAGAGCAAAATCGTTATCAGATTCAACGTTAACAACGTGGTAAAGTCCTTCACGGAAATCTTGGATTTCGTATGCAAGACGACGTTTTTCCCAATCTTTTGATTCAACAACAGTTGCACCGTTGTCAGTCAAGATAGAATCGAAACGTGCTACCAAAGCGTTTTTAGCTTCTTCTTCAATGTTTGGACGAATGATATAAAGAATTTCGTATTTAGCCATTGATATTTTCCTCCTCTTTTGGTCTAATGACTCATGGTCTTTCGCCACGAGTAAGTGAGGTGCACTCACAAGATATAATTCTACCAAAGTTTGAGGGATAATGCAAGGAAAAAGTAAAGAGTTAGAAATTTTCCCTCATAAAAAAATTAAGCCCTATGCGTCATCTTTTCTCCGGTCAAACTTCATGCTAAAATAAGAGAATGCTTTATCATAAAAAGAAATTAGGAGAAAAACTAGGACTTCCAACCTTTAACCACTACTATAATATTCCTATTACTTCCCTAGAATATAACCTTAAAAACTTAGGTCCGAGTGATACCTATATTATCACTTTTAAACAGGACAATAACCTCTTTGTTGTTGACATAAGACATTCGCTTGGACATACCAGTCATTTTGATACCGTCTCCCTCTTTGAACAAGACAAGGTCTTATCAGGCATCGCTGCTGTCCCTTTGGCCTCTGTTCATAGCATACAAATCTTGTCTTTTCCAGACAAGTTACACTCTCTGGACCCTAGTCAGCGTCTAAAAAATCTCGTCGCTCTTTACTACAAGGATGCAGAAATCATGCGTTACCTCAAGACGACTAAAAATATCGGTGATCAGGTGGCAAGATATCAATTAGAGGCTGATCGACTAGAAAGACAGGATAAGAGTTTTGACTTCTTCAAGTACGCCAGTCGTAGCAAAATACGAGAAGAAAACGGTCTTTCGGAAGTATCCAGCAAGGACTACGACTTCATTCCTGATTTTCATCCCTTCTTAACCTCACCAAGAAGCCAACAGGTTCTAAGCGTACCAGTAACCTACTGTGATGACAAAACGAAACAGACCGCTAAAATAGACATCATGGGGTGGTATATCAAGGACCAACAACTTAAGATTCGTTGGAAACCCAAGTACATGCGCAAACGTCGATGGCGCTCATCACGTATCTCAATTGATATCGTGACCGACAACTACTTCTTCCAAGGACAAATCTATAGAGACAGTAGCGCCCCCATATTTCTGAACAACCTAAGCTTTGATAGCAAGATTCCTAAGAGCTTCCTGCCGCATCTTAAAAATCAATACCAAATCTTTATGGCTCTAGTCGAAGAACAAAAAAGACTGGCTCTCCTACGAAAGGTCCAGTTAAACAATAAGGATTAAGTACCTTTCAGCAAAATTCAACATATCAAAAAGCTCATTCTTACACGCTAGAATGAGCTTTTAAGATTCTTCAATTGTCATTAGAACATCCTTTTGGAATTTTGTAAAAAATATTTTCATAAGGAGGAGTCATTGTGTGTCACCATTTTTATACCTAGCAATCATAGATTACCTCCATCAACTTACAAATAACTTTTTTGTATTGTAAATTTTCTATTACATTGGTATCACTCCCTAAGCTATTTTATGCAATAACTTGAAGTGTCTCCATTTTTATAACGTCCTAAATTCATCATCATAGTAATCACCTCTGATTCGTATGATTTGAGACCTATCTCCCCATTGACCACTCAATGAGATTTACTTGTCGCCGTTCTTATAACGACTTACATCAAACATCAACATAAGCGTCACCTCGGTACTTTTTTACAAGATTTAAGCATTTAACTTTTGTCGATAGTTTACTCATTTGGCATCGGTATCACTCCTTAAGCTATTTTATGCAACAGCTTAAGTGTCTCCGTTTTTATACCTACTAACATTTCTCATGAGCTTTACCTCACTTTTTGACGTTAATCTTGAGTTTAGCTTTCGATTTCTGGTGGTATCACTCCCTTGTAGCTATTTTATGCAACATTTTTAATCGCCGTTTTTATACCTACTGATATTTTTCATGAACTCACCTCGTTCATCTTAAGAATATAGGATTTACGTTTCGTGTGGCATGGGTATCACTCCTTAGGCTATTTTACGCAACAACCTAAGTGTCTCCATTTTTATACCTACTAACATTTCTCATGAGCTTTACCTCACTTTTTTCTTTAAGTTAACAGATTTGAGTTTGGCTTTCGACTTCTGGTGGTATCACTCCCTTGTAGCTATTTTATGCGACTGAATTAATCTCCGTTCTTGTAACGTCCTACTGTCATGCGGTCACGCTCCTCAGAGATGATTGGTAAAGTTATTTGTTTTGCCTACTGTTTTGTTTAGAGATCTTAGTCTCCGTTTTTATACCTTGAAATATTGACTCTCACCATGGCTTTTACCTCCTTGATGAATCCTTATCTTCTTTACACTCTTAGTATAATGTAAACGCTTACTTTTGTCAATCTTTTTAACAGAAAAACGCATAATTTTTTGAAAAAAGATTTCTTTGCTACAATAGAGACATGTTAGATTTAAAAGAATACGGCATTGTCATGTGGGATGCTGAGAAAATCGCCTCTTTTCGTCGTACCCTCCTGGACTGGTACGATCGAGAGAAACGAGACCTACCGTGGCGAAGAACTAAAAATCCCTACTATATCTGGGTTAGTGAAATCATGCTACAACAAACCCAGGTTCAGACTGTCATTCCCTATTACGAGCGCTTTTTAAACTGGTTTCCAACAGTTAAAGATTTGGCTGAAGCTCCAGAAGAGAAGCTTCTCAAAGCTTGGGAAGGGTTAGGTTACTATTCACGTGTCCGAAACATGCAAAAGGCTGCTAAACAAATCATGGATGACTTTGATGGTCAGTTTCCAGATACTTATGACAATATTGCCAAACTCAAGGGCATCGGGCCCTATACTGCTGGTGCTATTTCTAGCATCGCCTTTGGGCTCCCAGAACCCGCTGTTGATGGTAATGTTATGCGAGTCATGGCTCGTCTCTTTGAGGTTAATTACGATATTGGAGACGCCAAAAATCGTAAGATTTTCCAAGCGATTATGGACATTTTGATTGACCCTGACCGTCCAGGTGACTTTAATCAGGCGCTTATGGACCTTGGGACCGATATCGAATCAGCTAAAAATCCAAGACCAGACGAAAGCCCTATTCGCTTTTTCTGTGCAGCCTATCTCAATGGAACTTATGACAAGTACCCTATCAAATTGCCTAAGAAGAAGCCTAAACCTATGCAAATTCAAGCTTTTATTATCAGAAATGCAAAGGGTGAATTTCTGCTCGAAAAAAATATCGAGGGACGTCTGCTAGGTGGTTTCTGGTCCTTCCCTATCATGGAAACGGACTTTATTGGTCAACAACTCAGCCTTTTTGAAAAGGATGATTATATTCTCGAGACAGTCTCTCAAAAGGCTATTTTTGAGGAAAATTATGCCCTCAAACCAGAGTGGACGAGCAGTTATTTTACACCTGTAAAACATACCTTCAGCCACCAAAAATGGACCATCGAGATGGTAGAAGGTAGCGTCAATGACGACAAACTCACTACCGATAAGGAGTTATGCTGGGTAGCGGCTGAGGACTTCGACCAGTTCCCAATGGCCACACCACAAAAAGAAAAATGATTAAAACTTATGAAGACAGCAAAAAAAGGATAGCATTGAGTGCTACCCTTTTTGTTATACGTCACGTTTAGCGTGCTTCCGGCCACGCAAAGCAAGGTATACCTTTGAAAGAACTACTCCCAAAAAGATATAAAACAACTCCAAATAAGTCACATTTTTTTGACATCAAAAATTCAATCATAGTACGACACTCCTTTTTATTAAGAACTCCTGTCGCTGTTCTCAGTTATGGTTCTATTATAGGTAATACGGCCAATAAAAAATAGTGACATAAATGTCACTATGACGAAAACAAAAAAGCCGAAACGTTTCAGTTTCAGCTTGTTAATCATTAGTCTACTTTGTAGAAGAAATAACTATCGTCTGTGGTGCCATAAAGTGACTACCCACCCCAGATACGATCCTTACTTTTATCTGACTGATCATCGGCTTTCTCATTTGGCGATGACATTACAGAACCAGTCAAAGATACTCCTTTGGGTAAAAATGCTAATGTTCCACCACTAGGACCAACTTCTTTTGGCACAAGTCCTGCTTTAAAAAAGCCATCAGTAATTTTACCATATTCAATTGCTACCTTTGCCGTATACAATCCTATAAATTGGAATTAATTTACTTCATTGTCTCTTTCTTTTTTCTACATTTGTACACAATAAAATGGACTATACAAAATATAACGAACATAGACGTGAAATTTATCCAGATGTCCATATACGCGGACTGAGCTAAATTTTCTCTAAAGCTCGTAGACCATACATAAAAAAATGCAAGCAAAACTGTCGGTATGTACGAAACTGCATATCTTAGAACCATAGGCTTTATAATCAGCTCTGTAACAAGAGCATATGCCACTACACCTATTAAAACTATGATTGCTCTGTCTATTTCGTGCCAGTTTCCGCTCGGATCCTCATATATTCCGTTATATAAATACAAAATGCTGTTTAGCACCGTTACAAATGTATATAAAACCGTATATGCGAAAATCAAATTCTTATATTTATCCTTTTTCATTGCACTACTACTCCAGAAATTCAAATTTGTTTATCTAATTATAAAATAAAGGTTAACGACTAATCAATTTAATTATATAACTAAAATTAGAAATGTTTATTCCAAATTTATTTGAGAGCTGTTCTAAGTTATTCCTTCCTTTCTAAGTTCATAGATTAGAACTTGTAACTTGCTCTTCGGATGAAAGCCTCTGCTACCGGCCAAGGCTTAAAAAACCACCGAATAGTTCCACTTCAGCACCACCTTTGCTAGCTGACCCGACTAGCAAGTCTCATTAGTATATTAGCTACTGGTCGGGAACCCCTATCTAATATAACACTTTAGGGGGACTTTTTTGATACATCGTTAAAAACTTTTCGGAACCACTAGCATATCTGGTGTTTTTCAATAGGCAAAAAAGCCGGACCTCAGTCCAGCTTTTTTGCCTATTTCTACTTGGTCATAAAGTAGGTGATAATCACCAACACTGCTACGATAGCCAGAACAACGGCCAGAAATCCTAGCATGTAGCGCAAGAGAAAATAGGTAAATGGAAAATTTTCTTTCATGTTTTACTTTGCCTCATACCATGTGCGGCCGTCATTCTCATCTGCGATGAGAGGGACAGCGAGTTCGACTGCAGCTTCCATAGTTTCTTTAACCAAGGCTTTCATCGCTACAAGTTCGTCGTTTGGCACCTCAAGGACGATTTCATCGTGCACCTGTAGGAGCATCTTAGTTTTATAGCCACCTTCTACCAGAGCCTTGTCTAGGTTAATCATAGCAATCTTGAGGATATCAGCAGCACTTCCTTGGATAGGAGAGTTGATAGCTGTACGCTCTGCGAAGTTGCGGACGTTAAAGTTACGAGAATTAATATCTGGCAACTCACGACGGCGGTGGAAGAGAGTTTCTACGTAGCCCTTATCCTTGGCTTCACGAACCACATTATCCATATAGGCCTTGATACCAGGATAACGTTCAAAGTAGGTGTCGATATACTCCTTGGCCTTCTTACGGCTAATGCCAAGGTTGTTAGAAAGACCAAAATCAGAAATGCCATAAACAATCCCGAAGTTAACAGCCTTTGCATTACGACGGTCGTTAGGTGTGACATCCTCTGGCTTTTCAATGCCAAAGACACGCATGGCTGTAGAGGTATGGATATCTGCCCCCTCTTTAAAGGCTGCAATCAAATGCTCATCTCCCGAAATATGAGCCAGCACGCGCAACTCAATCTGTGAGTAATCCGAGCTTAAAAGCACTGCGTCCTCAGTCGATGGGACAAAGGCCTTACGGATGAGACGACCTTGCTCCAAGCGAACAGGAATATTTTGCAAGTTGGGATCCACTGATGACAAACGACCTGTCTGAGTTAAATCTTGCACATAACGGGTATGGATTTTACCATCCTCAAGGATATAATCCTGAAGCCCCAAGACATAGGTAGACTGAAGCTTAGTGATTTGGCGGTACTCCAAAATCTTAGCTACAATTGGAGCAATTGGTGCTAATCGTTCAAGGACATCCACAGCTGTTGAGTAACCTGTCTTGGTTTTCTTAGTGTATTCCAAAGGTAGACCCATCTTTTCAAAGAGGATAACACCCAACTGTTTAGGCGAGTTAATATTGAACTCCTCGCCCGCCATTTCGTAGATTTCTTGGGTCAATTTATCAATGACTACTTGGTTTTCCACTGCCATCTCGTTAAGGGTTTGTCCCTTAACCTTAATACCAGCGATTTCCATCTTAGCTAACACATTTGCCAGTGGTAACTCCATGTCAAAGAGAAGCTCTGATTGACCGTGTTCAGCCAATTTTTCAAGCATAACCGGTTTAGCAACCTGAAGGACCTTGACTTTTTTAGCTAGGTGGCTGAGTAAGACATCTTTTTCAGGAACCGCACGCTTAGCCCCCTTGCCATAGACCACTTCATCTGTTTCTAACGGTAGGTCCGTATAGAGACGGGCAATGGTTGACAATTCATTGTCTTCAACGGTTGAGAGCAGATACTTGGCCAGACGTGCATCAAAATTAGCCGTAGGCAAGTCAATACCTAGATGGCTCAAAAGGACCTTACTTCGCTTGAAATCGTAGATATTAACAGCTTTTGAAAGAGCTGCCTGGAAGGCTTCTGATTTGAGTAGGTCTATATATGTAGACGCATAAATCTGCTTGTCATTCCCCCAAGCAAAACCGATGATAGGTTCTATGTGATAATTGTCACCGAGGATTTCAAAATAGAAAAATCATCAGAGCTAAAGTGAGCTTCTGTCACTTGACTAGGCTCTGACATAGGACCACATC
>ENA-OQBV01000769-OQBV01000769.1-human-gut-metagenome-genome-assembly--contig:-NODE-769-length-17592-cov-2.370684_pt1 | contig 17592 bp, 16 predicted proteins | sample MGYA00242750_ERZ504559 | MGnify/ENA primary metagenome ERZ504559 (study PRJEB26092, sample SAMD00036230) | human gut metagenome | host: Homo sapiens | study: EMG produced TPA metagenomics assembly of... | reverse complement strand
GGACTGGAAATAGTCAATCTGTACATCCGCATATTTCTTGCGGAGTTCGGCAAGGTAGTCTTCAAAAGTAACGCTACCGTAAATGGAAGGTTCACGTTTGCCCAAGAGATTTATATTGGGGCCGTTAATAATCTGTATCCTCATAACACAATTTTTTATACCTTTGCGGTGCAAAGATAGTGCAAACCGAAAGCAGATGCAAATTTATTTGCAATTTGCTGAAATGCAGCCTATTTTCGCGAAGCAAAGGTAGAAAAAAAGAAAATGAAAATCAGAAGAAAAAATCCACGAATAAGGAGAAAACAAACGCTGATAATCAGAAAGTACCACCAGTATCTGAAACTGGAAAAAAGCACTCTCACCCAAATACAGTGGATGCTTACCAAAACAGACTTACAGAAGCTGCTGCACTTTCTGGAAGGAGAGGGTATCGCTATCCTTGACACTACCCTGGATGACTTGCAGCATTTTGCCTCCGGACTGCACGACATCGGCATCCATCCCCGCTCGCAGGCACGCATCTTGTCGGGCATCAAGTCATTCTTCCATTTCCTCGTCATGGCCGACTACCTGGAGGGAGACCCCAGCGAACTGTTGGAGGGACCCAAAATCGGATTCAAGCTTCCAGAAGTACTGACAGTGGAAGAGATAGACCGCATCATCTCCGCCATTGACCTAGGCACAAACGAGGGGCAACGCAACCGGGCCATCCTCGAGACTCTATACAGTTGCGGCCTACGGGTATCGGAACTGTGCAACCTGAAAATCTCCGACTTGTATTTCGACGAAGGCTTCATCAAGGTAGAAGGTAAGGGCAGCAAACAACGCCTTGTACCTATATCGTCCCGTGCCATCAAAGAAATAAGGAACTGGTTCGTAGACCGTAATGGAGGCTGGAAAATCAAGAAAGACTTCGAGGACTATGTATTTCTGGCACGCTGGGGCAAAAACATCTCGCGCATCATGGTATTCCATCTTATCAAAGAACTGGCAGAGAAGGCCGACATCACCAAAAACATCAGCCCACACACCTTCCGCCACTCTTTGCCACTCACCTGCTTGAAGGAGGCGCGAACCTACGCGCCATACAAAGTATGCTGGGGCACGAATCCATTGCTACAACAGAAATTTACACACACATCGACCGGAACAGATTGCGCAGTGAAATCATAGAACACCATCCCCGCAATATAAAGTATCGCAAAGAACGGGAAATTCATTAAATTATGATAAAATTACTGCGAGGGTTAACAAACTGTAATAGGATTTAATATCTTTGCGTTGTTATGTTCATGCCCAAACAGCACACTAACATGGAATAGACAAATTTCAATTACAAACAATTAATTTATACCTAAAATGACTAAGAAATTGTATCTGCCGTTTTTAATGGCAATGGTTGTTGCATTAATGACATCATGCAGCAAAAAAATGGGTGAATTGTCATCTGATTATTTCACCGTAACTCCTCAAGTTCTGGAGGCTGTAGGTGGTAAAGTTCCCGCTACAATCAACGGAAAATTCCCCGAAAAGTACTTCAACAAGAAGGCTGTGGTAGAAGTGACTCCAGTATTGAAATGGAACGGTGGCGAAGCTAAGGGCCAATCTGCCGTATTCCAAGGCGAAAAAGTGGAAGGTAACGACCAGACTATCTCTTACAAGATGGGCGGCAGCTACACGATGAAAACTTCTTTTGACTATGTTCCTGAAATGGCTAAGTCAGAATTGTATCTGGAATTCAAAGCTACTATCGGAAAGAAAGTGGTGACTATTCCTGCTGTGAAAATAGCTGATGGTGTAATCTCTACTTCTGAATTAGTAAACAATACATTAGGTAACGCTAACCCTGCATTGGGCGAAGACGCTTTCCAACGTATCATCAAAGAAAACACGATGCCAACATCATGTTCTTGATCCAACAAGCTAACATTCAGTTCCAGCGAATTGAAGACTGCTAAAGAATTCAACAAAGAAGTAGCTAACGTCAACGAAGCTGCTAACAAGAAGATCAGCAACATCGAAGTTTCTGCATACGCTTCTCCATGATGGTGGTGTAAAGCTTGAATACTACTCTTGCTGAAAACCGTGAAAGGCAACACAACTAAGATGTTGAGCAAAGACCTGAAGAAAGCCAAAAATCGGATGCTCCGATCGATGCTAAATATACTGCACAGGACTGGGAAGGTTTCCAAGAACTGGTTTCTAAATCTAACATCCAAGACAAAGAGTTGATTCTCCGCGTTATTGCAATGTACCAAGATCCTGCTCAAAGAGAAAGCGAAATCAAGAACATCTCTGCTGTATACAAAGAATTGGCTAACACAATTCTTCCTCAATTGCGTCGTTCTCGTTTGACTTTGAACTATGAAATCATCGGTAAGTCTGACGAAGAAATCGCTAAGTTGGCTTCTTCTAATCCTTCTGAACTGAACGTAGAAGAATTGCTGTATGCTGCTACACTGACTAGCGATCCTGCTAAGCAAGAAGTTATCTACACTCAAGCTACCAAACAGTTCCCGAACGATTACCGTGGTTACAACAACTTAGGTAAATTAGCTTACCAGGCTGGTAACATTGACAAAGCAGAATCTTACTTCAAGAAAGCTGCCAGCGTTAATGCTACTCCTGAAGTTAACATGAACTTAGGTTTGATCTCTTTGATGAAGGGTGACAAAGCTGCTGCAGAAGCATACTTCGGTAAAGCTGCCGGCACAAAAGAACTTGGCGAATCTATGGGTAACCTGTACATCGCTCAAGGTCAATATGAAAGAGCAGTAAACTCATTCGGTGACTCTAAGACTAACAGTGCTGCTTTGGCTCAAATCCTTGCTAAGGACTACAACAAAGCTAAAAATACGTTGGCTAACGTAGAAAGACCTGATGCTTACACTGACTACCTGATGGCAGTTTTAGGTGCTAGAACAAATAATTCTTCTATGGTAACAAGCAGCTTGAAGAGCGCAGTTGCTAAAGATTCTTCATTAGCTAAGAAAGCAGCTACTGACCTGGAATTTGCTAAATTCTTCACAAATGCAGATTTCATGAACATCATTAAATAAGAGAATTACCACTCTATTTTAAATATTAAGAATTGCCTGTCATTATAAATGACGGGCAATTCTTTTTTTTTATCTGTAAAAACCGTACTTTCGCATGAAAAGAAATCAAAGCAATGAAAAAGAGTAGCATTTTAATCCTCATAATCATTTGTCTATGCAGTTGTGGTAAATCTTCAAAGAAGGTTAGCATAACCGGGGAAATCAAAGGTCTGGGCACAGATACGCTTTATCTGTATGGAATGGATGAATCATTCGACCGGATAGATACCATTTTCGCGAAGAACGATAAATTCTCTTATACAGCTTCAATAGACACCATTACTTCTGCCTTTTTACTTATTGACAATCAGACAGAATATCCAATCTTCCTTGACAAAGGAAATCAGATCAAAATAAAAGGAGATATCAATCACCCGGAATATCTGGATATCAATGGTAATATATATAATGAAGAATTTACAACCTTTCAGAAAGAGCTAAAATAGCTTGCCTACTCCATCCGAGAAAGATTTAGAGCAAAAAAGCAGAAGAATTCATCATGAAGCATCATTCTTCTTTTGTCAGCCTCTACTTGTTGGATAAATACTTTGTTCAGAAAGATTCGCCCGATTTCAACAAAATAAAGAAGCTAATTGAAGTCATGACAGGAATATTGCAAGACAAGCTGTATATCGAACAACTCAATGAAGCCATCTCGCTGTCAGAGAAAACAGAAACAGGCAAATATGCCCCCTTCTTCAGTCTATCTAATATAAAAGGAGAGAAAATTACCCGGTCATCAGAAGATTTCAAGAAAAAGAACCTGTTAATCAACTTTTGGGCTTCATGGGGAGATAGCATTTCCAATCACCAAAGCAATACCGAGTTAAAAGAGATCTATCAGAAATATAAGAAAAACAAACATATAGCCATGCTCGGTATCTCCCTTGATATGGATAAACAAGAATGGCAGGATGCTATAAAACGTGATACGCTCAATTGGGAACAAGTCTGTGATTTTGGCGGACTAAATTCCGAAGTAGCCAAACAATACGCCATCAAGCAAGTTCCCAGCAACATTCTTCTGTCGGCAGACGGTAAGATTCTCGCGAAAAACCTCAAAGGAGAACAATTGAAGAAGAAAATTGAGGAAGTAGTCACTGCTGCTGAAGAAAAGGAAAAACAAGACAATAAGAAGAAAAAATAATCAATAATCAAACGTGTTAATTAAAGTATTCGGAGCGGCTGTTCAAGGGATTGATGCAACACTCATCACAATCGAAGTCAACAGCTCGCGCGGCTGTATGTTCTATCTCGTCGGCCTTCCGGATTCTGCGGTCAAAGAAAGCCATCAACGTATTATCTCCGCATTGCTGGTAAATGGCTATAAAATGCCCACTAGCAATATAGTAGTCAATATGGCACCAGCCGACATCCGAAAAGAGGGTTCAGCTTATGACTTGCCTCTTGCCATCGGATTGTTAGGAGCTAACGAAACAATCTCTTCCGAGAAGTTTTCCCGCTATTTGTTAATGGGCGAACTAAGTCTGGACGGAAGTATACAACCTATCAAAGGTGCGCTTCCCATTGCTATCAAAGCGCGCGAAGATGGTTTCGAAGGACTAATCATCCCCCAACAAAACGCACGGGAAGCTGCCGTTGTCAATCAATTAAAAGTATACGGAGTCAGTAATATCAAGGAGGTCGTCGAGTTCTTCAATAATGAACGCGAATTAGAGCCGACTGTTGTTAATACACGGGAAGAATTCTATCAACAACAGACGAACTGTGACTTGGATTTTGCAGACGTTAAAGGGCAAGAGAATGTAAAAAGGGCACTAGAGGTTGCAGCAGCCGGAGGACATAATTTAATAATGGTAGGTGCTCCGGGTAGCGGTAAATCGATGATGGCCAAACGCCTTCCTTCCATTCTTCCTCCTCTTTCACTAGGCGAAAGTTTGGAAACCACCAAGATACATTCAGTTGCCGGACAACTAAAACGCGGGTCCTCATTGATTTCCCAACGCCCATTCCGCGACCCGCACCACACAATTTCCCAAGTGGCGATGGTTGGCGGAGGTAGTTTTCCACAACCCGGAGAAATCAGTCTGGCACATAATGGGGTGCTTTTTTTAGATGAATTGCCGGAATTCAACCGAGGAGTGTTGGAAGTGTTGCGTCAACCATTGGAAGACCGCCAGATCACTATTTCCCGCATCAAAAGTACTATCAGCTATCCGGCCAATCTGATGCTGATTGCATCCATGAACCCATGCCCCTGTGGATATTACAACCATCCGACAAAAGCATGCGTATGCAGCCCCGGACAGGTTCAAAAGTACTTGAATAAGATATCCGGTCCATTATTAGATCGCATCGACATTCAGATAGAGATTGTACCTGTACCCTTTGATAAGATTTCCGATCAAAGACAGGGAGAATCGAGCAATCTCATCAGGCAACGAGTGATAAAAGCCCGTCAAATGCAGGAAAAACGATACACTGAATATACCGGAATTTATTGCAATGCACAAATGAACAGCAAACTGCTTGCAATGTATGCTCAACCGGATGCCAAAGGACTCGCATTACTGAAAAAATGCTATGGAACGGCTCAATCTGTCTGCCCGAGCCTATGACCGGATTTTAAAAGTTGCCCGTACAATCGCCGATTTGGAAGGAGCAGAACAAATACTCCCCAATCATTTGGCAGAGGCTATCAGTTATCGGAATCTCGACAGAGAGAACTGGGCTGGATAATAACAATGAATATAAACAGAAGAGAATTATTTCATCATCAGCACTATCTTTTTTCATATATTTGTTTTACATTTGTAACAAATAAATAAATTCTAATATGAGAAAATCGATAATAGCTATTTAATGACATTTTGTTTGAGTATAATGACTTATGCTCAAACTCCCCGTGACAGAGCCACAGAATTAAAAGAACAAGCACAAAGTAGCCTCAATCAAAAAGATTACATCAAAGCACGTTACTTATTCAAAAAGGCATACGAAGCATTTGCAACCCGCGAAAACTATCCACAGGCAATAGAATGTGGTGTTCAGGCCAACGCTTTATACGTCAGAGAGAACTTTTACAAAGAAGGATTCGAACTTTGTCGTGACATGGACCAACTTATATGGGCCGGAGAGCAAAATCAGAAGAAAGTCTTTTATGACCTCCGCTTCCTCGTGAACAAGGAGCGGTTGCAGATGTACACGGCACTTAAAAATCCAGCTCAGGCAAAAACACAGCTGAATAAACTGGAAGAAACTGCTAACCTTGCCAAGAATGACTCACTGACAGAGGTTTTACTGTATACAAAAGCCAACTATTACTATACATTTAACCAAAACACACAAGGTGATGCCTGTTTCCGCAAACTGATTAATCAATACAAGGAAAAGAAAGACTACGCCAAAGTGAGTGATTGCTACAAAAACCTTATCGGAATTGCCCGTAAAGCCAATAACGCCCCTTTAATGGAACGCACCTATGAAAGTTACATCGTTTGGACAGACTCCGTGAAAGCGCTGACAGCTCAAGACGAACTGAATGTACTGAAAAGGAAATATGACGAAAGCCAACTGACTATACAAGAAAAAGACGACACGCTATCAGCCAAACAATACATCATTATAGGCCTGTGTGTTCTTGTAGTCATCCTCGTAGCCGGACTGGCAATACTGGCCGCCATATTACTGAAATTTATCGCCGGCAACCGCAAATTAAAGAAAAGTGTGAAGATTGCCAATGAACATAATGAATTAAAAACCAAATTCATACAGAACATATCTTCACAGATGGAGCCGACTTTGAATACGTTAGCTACTTCTGCGAATGAACTTTTACAGAAAGCCCCTCAAGAAGCGAGCCAAATGCAGAGCCAAATCGCTGCTCTAAAGAAATTCAGCGATGATATCCAGGAGCTGTCTTCATTAGAGAATTCATTAACCGAACTCTATGAATTGGGTGAAATCAACGTAGGTACTTTCTGCGAAAATGTAATGGACAAGGTTAAGGAGCATATAAAAATAGATGTTACTTCTTCAGTTAATGCTCCCAAACTTCAGGTAAAGACAAACAAAGAGCAACTGGAACGTATCCTTCTCTATTTACTAGTATAAGTCCCTGTCCCCAGTAAGGCATACCAATCCAATAACCAATTTCGGCATCACCCTCCTGCATGTCTGCACTATGTACGCCGTCACCGAACATAATGCCAACACTACCAATAGGTTCATTGGTTTCCTTTAAAACCACGGCATAAGTCTCCGGGGCAGAAAGTATATCCCTTATTACTTCTCTGCTATTTTCAATGGATGTATGTGGCGGCCATCCTGCTATCGGTCCTATGTTCGGATTTTGTGCATATTTGTAGAGTGATGCAGCATCTTCTTCCGTCCACGGACGAAGTATAAGTCTTTCGGTTTTCATAAATCACTCATTTAGTTTCTTTAGAATAAATGTTCGGCTCTAATTTAATATTATATTATGAAATAGACAATTCTCAAGAAAAAATCTCTATTTTCATATCCTTTTATTATTCCGACGATTATCTTTGTTTTATGAATTGTAATAATATGAGGATAGATAAGATACAGACAAATAAAAAAGAATATTTGGATATGCTGTTGCTGGCAGATGAACAGGAATCAATGATTGACAAGTATTTGGAAAAAGGTGAGATGTTTGTGATGTTCAACGCTGTAAACGAGGCTGTCTGTTCTGCAGTTGTTACAGATGAAGGTTGTGACATATGCGAACTTAAAAATCTGGCAGTAACACCGCAATATCAAAGGAGAGGTTATGGGAAAAGAATGATAAATTATTTATGCAATCACTATGCAGATAAATTTAGATATATGACTGTAGGCACAGGAGATAGTGTAAAGACTGTTTCTTTCTATGAGTCTTGTGGCTTCAGCTATTCACATTCCATTCCTGATTTTTTTACTCACAGCTATGACCACCTTATCATAGAAGAAGGTAAAATATTAAAAGATATGCTTTACTTTAAAAAAGCATTGTTTTCAATTTCCCCAGATATTGAAATGCAGAAATAAAAAAATGATTACTTCAAAAGATGATTTCATCTCTTGGCACAGAAATTAAAAATTCGCTATCAACTCATTTTTAATTCGGGATAAGTTATTTGACAAATTCCGAAAGGTTATCAATCATCTGTTTCAGATTGGCTTCATTTTCCTCATCTGATATAGTAGGGTCTTTCATGAAGCGGGCACATGGTAAATCCGGACAACTTCCGCAGTTTTCCCGATTATGTTCACTACAGCATTTCCAGACAGGACATACCGTATCACCTGTGTACTGAGTCCAAAACACCCTGCCTTTAATATTTCTGCATCCTTTACATTCTTTTGGAAAAGACGGACAATTTACACATCTGGCTCCACATGGCGAAGGATAAAAATAATCATCTTTCCAGTACCACCATTTACACTTATCCATATCCGGATTCTCAGAGTTAATATAATATTCCAGTGCACGGTACAGATAGAGCTGACAACGATCTATAGAACACCCCCGTAAATCACACTCTTTCTGATATAATTCATCAGCCTTCACTCCTTTAAGAGAGTCGATTGAAGTATATCCCATGGCCAGCAAATCCTGCTCAGTCTGCACTCCTACATTAGGAAGTTTACGAAAAGGATATACTGTTTTCTTTGATGCAATTGAAGATTGTTTTTCTTTGGGATATGGCAAATATTTCCATAATCTACTTACTACCTCCTGTAAAGCCGTCTTATGCTCTACATCCAAGATGTAATGTTCCTTCGCTCCCTCATAAGGAGTTCCATTTTCTGCATCTTGCATCATATCGGAAATACCGGGATGTTTCTTTATATATGCTATATCATCACATACTAAGATTATCGGCTTTTCATTGAGATAAACCATATAATCACCAAACATCTTCCGGTAACGTACACATCCTAAGTCCTCAAGCTGGGAACAGATAAATTCTATAAATTCAATATTACTTGCCATATAGTTTTTTAATCTGTAAGTTATCAGCGGGTTATACGCCTCTATTAATTCATTCCATGTTGAACCTGAAGATAATCCAACAGAAAATTCAAAACTCATTGTCAATGCTGCCCCAAACAGGCCTATTATGACACAGTCTTTATATAATTATTTCAATATTTCGGTTGAAGAAACCGAAATATTGAAATAACTATTCTTTTCCTTCCTGAAAATCCTGGTTAATACTTTTCTACAAAATCAATCATTATTTGAAATGATACGGGCTCCGGGCTTCCTGCGCTCCGTACCTTTCTTACGGGTCAGATCGTCACCCAGTTCTTTACGCATCTTATCTGCTATTTTATTGAGTTTGATAACCCTTTCCGGATATTGGGATATCACATTGTATCTTTCTCCCGGATCACGGCGAAGGTCATACAGTTCCGGCTTTTCTATTTCAGCTACGGTGAGTTTTCCAGGCTGTCCGTCATTACCTGGTTCATAAGCTCCGTAAGTCACATACTTGTGAGAATATACAAGCTTGAATTCTCCGTCCGTGACTGCCTCAAGGTCGTTTTTATTCAGGTAGTAAACGAACGATTCACGCGGATTGGCATTGTCTTCACCATGAATAAGTGAAAGGATGCTGACACCGTCTATCTTTTTTCTCAGGAAGGGGAGCTCCCGTAATTTCCGCAAATGTCGGGAACAAGTCGATGTTGGATGCCAGCTTGTTGCATATGGTTCCGGGCTTGGTATGTCCCTTCCAGTACATGATACAAGGAATACGGTTGCCGCCATCAAAGGTAGTAGCCTTTGCTTCACGAAGTCCTCCGGCAGAACCGGCATGGTTTCCGTAATTGGTCCATGGCCCGTTGTCTGAAGTCAGCACCACAAGCGTATTTTCCATAAGTCCCTGTTCCTTCAGCGTCTTCAGCACTTCACCTACACTCCAGTCAATTTCCATCATTACATCTCCGAAAAGTCCCTGTTCGCTTTTTCCTTTAAACTTATCGGATACAGCCAGCGGCACATGCGGCATGGAATGTGCCAGGTACAGGAAGAACGGTTTCTTACGGTTTTTCCGGATGAAGTTTACTGCCCTGACGGTATAATCGGTTGTAAACCTGGTCTGGTCCGTATTATATCCTACCACCTTATTGCCTTCAATGGTCGGCAGATCGGGGAAATTAAACACTTCTCCCTGCTGAGGATGGTATGGCCACATGTCATTGGAATAGGGAAGGCCATAATATTCATCAAAACCATTTTGCAGCGGAAGAAACTCACGGGCATCACCCAAATGCCATTTACCGAAGATGGCCGTACTGTATCCTTTCTGCTTCAGCAATTCACCCATTGTCATTTCTTCCGGATGAATGCCATAATCAGAATCCGGACCGGGGGCCCCGGAAAAGCCGATACGATTGGGATAGCATCCGGTGAGAAGGCCTGCACGCGAAGCTCCGCTGATCGGCTGGCAGGCCAGAAAATGAGTAAACCTGACTCCCTGTGATGCCAGATTGTCTATATTGGGAGTCTTATAGCCGTATGCACCATTGCAGGAAAAATCTCCGAATCCTACATCGTCCAGATTGATAAGAACAATATTGGTATAATCCTGTGCCAACGAAGGAACTGCCAGTCCTCCCATGAGCATTGAAGCCCAAAAAGGTTTATTAATCTTTAGTTTCATAGTCAGTTATATTTAATGTTATCTTTTGATATGTCAGTCCATTTTTCATCTCCATATTTTCTCATCATTACAGCACCGCTGTTTCTGTGCTGGGAGTTCCATCCACCTATGAAGTTGGAGATTTGCTCAATTTTGATCTTATGCCATCCCTTCTTTAGGGCCATGGATTTCCCATACCTGGAATTTACCTGAGGCTTTCCGTCATTATCCACAGCAACATAGTCACCAACCGTTATACGGGTATTGTTAGATGAGAATTCATAGATGGCATCTTCCGGAACAAAGAAATATCCTTCCGCCACAGCAACATAAAACTCCACGTTCATATATTGGTTCGTTCTGAGTCTGGCAATCGGTTCAATGGAAGTAAGCACGCTGTCTTTCCACTCCTTAACTTCTGCCAGTTCACTGATATACATACATCTATGAGGAGCAAAGTGAAGTTTCAGTTCCGTCATGTTCAGGCGTCCTGCCGGTATCCGGTTCCTTATAAGACTGGCGCTCTACACGTACCTCTCTCACCATACTCATCTTTCCTGAAGGCAAAACACTTCTGATCCTGATGGTACAAGTCGTGTCTGTCTGAATGGGCTTATCATATACCGGTGAATGAAGATCCGGTTCCGTACCATCTGTTGTATATACCATTTTCATGGGTCTGGAAGTTCCGAAACTTACACTGGCAACATCTGTAAATGCAACATGTTTCCGGCAGAAATCCGGCTGTTCAGGCAAAGGAATATGATAGTTGATGCCGTGATAATCCATCCTTACGGCCATATTGTTTAACCGGCGTGAGAAGTCATTAAAGTCCTTTTTCCCGTCAGGCGTCCATCCGGTTTCGGCTACGGCAAAAATTCTGGGATAAACTCTGTATTCCACGATATCTTCCGTATACATACATTCAGTCCAGGCATTGCCCTGTACGCCCAGGATATACTTTTCCTTTCCCATTTTGACCAAAGTATCCGGAACCGGATTATAGTTGTATGACTTGACAATAGGAGCATAGCCTCCCCAGGCAAAGGGTTCTGCCTGAGAGTTCCCCTGATAATGATCAAAATACATGCCTCCGCTTGTGGGGGTCATAATGACATTATGGTTCATGAGAGCAGAAGCAATGCCTCCGGCTTCACCACGCCAGGACATGACTGTTGCTTCCGGAGCCAGACCTCCCTGAAGGATTTCATCCCATCCTATCAGTTTCTTGCCATACTTCTTCAGAATCTGTTCACATCTGGAGATGGCATAACTTTGCAATTTATCTTCAGCGGAATGTTCCTTGTCATCAAACAGCCCTTCTTCTTTGATTCTTCTCTGACACGCAGGACAGGTTTCCCATACTTTTTTAGGACATTCATCTCCTCCAATATGAAAATATTCACTTGGAAAGAGAGTACTCATTTCTGCAAAGACCCCGTCAAGCAGTTCAAACATATTCTCTTTACCGGGACAAAGAACTACCGGAAAGGGACCCCATCTGTTCATTACATCATAACTTTCGCCGGTACATGAGAGTTCAGGATAGGCAGCCATAGCAGCCAGAGAATGACCGGGAACATCTATTTCCGGAATGATATTAACAAACCTTTCCCGGGCATATTTTACCAGGTCCTTAATCTCCTCCTGAGTATAAAAGCCGGAATATTCCTTTCCATATTCATCAATGCGGGTACCACCGACCGCCGTCAGTCTGGGATATTTCCTGATCTCAATTCGCCATCCCTGATAATCGGTCAGATGAAGATGAAGGTTGTTTATCTTTACGGAGGCAAGCATATCGATATGTTTCTTCAGCCCTTCAACAGAAATGAAATGACGGGCTACATCAAGCATCAGGCCTCTATACTTGAAACGCGGGCTGTCACTGATATCTACCACAGGAACGCTCCATACTGCATGGCTGATCTCATGACCGGATTCTATTTCTGCCGGAAGGAGCTGCATCAATGTCGCCATACCATAAAACAGTCCGCGCAAAGAAGAGGCTTTGATATCGACTCCGTTCTCCTTTACAGAGAGGAGATAGGATTCGGCAGCCAGTTCCGTGTCAAGACCTTTCCCGACATTCCTGTCAATAGACAGATTGATGGCATTTTCTACCTTTTTATCTGTCACTTTCACGTTCATTCCCGTTGAAGCCTGCATTTTTCGGGCATAGAAGTCCGCAACCTGCCCCAGAGAATCATCAGATATTGTGATCTGAGTACTTTTACTGATGATAAATCTTCCGCTACCCACGTTGATGTTCTGCGGCAGAGGAAGAACATTGATGCCCTGATTGTATTCTTTCTCGGAAAGAATATTTTCAACACTGCACCCGCACAGAAATGTGCAGACACAGGTCAGAATCAAATTTCTTGAATTCATTACTTCCTGTATTTAATAATAATAGATATATAAGATACCCCACGAATAAATTAAATTTTCAAATCAGCCAAAAATAGCCAAATACTTCTTATTATGCAAGGGCATTCCGCAAATCGTAAGATAATGCAAGCGAATTGGAAGTTATATACAATTTTTCCAGCATAAAAAGCCCTACTTTTGCATACATCATTCAGATTATTCTGTAAATTGTAAATTGGATTATTATTCATTAACTTGTTAAACCTTTTATATGAAAATGAACAGAAAGATTTCAATACTGGGTCTTGGAGTGCTATGCTCCATGGTTTCTCTACAGGCAAACGCCGGCAATGAAAAAGAGGCAGAGCTCAGAATCGTACAAAAAAACATTCTGGAAGATCCTTTAATGGATCAGGTACATCGCATGGCATACAAAACCGTGTCCACAGGACTGAATGCAGGTGACGGATACGGAGAAGTATGGATCAGAGATTTCAATACCTTCATTCAAGTGGCTATGGATGTGATGCCAGACAAGAATGTACAGGACTGTCTGAATACCTTTTTCCATTTCCAAGGGGCCGAAGGAGACATCGTTGACGGATATATTGATATCAGGAAAGCCGATTTAAATAATGTCGGAGGATATAAATACAGACTGTCAAAAACATGTCCCCAGTTTGCCGCACACAAAAATACCGTGGAAACAGACCATGAGACTTCACTCATTCAGGCCGTATACCAGTATATCCGGAAAAGCGGAAATACGGATTATCTGAAATCGGTGGTAGCCGGCAAGACTGTGGAAGAAAGAATGGAATGGGCATTAAGATACCTGATGGAACATAAGTATAACCAGGAATACGGCCTGATCACAGGAGCAACAACAGCCGATTGGGGAGATGTCCAGCCTGAACATATCTGGGGAGTAGAAATTGATGAGAATAACGCATTATACCATTGACATCTATGATAATGCCATGCTGGTGCTTGCCATAGATAATTTCCTGGAAATGACAACCAACGAAGGTTACAAGAGCAAATGGGGAAAGGTAAAGAATGAGCTGGCCCAGAATATCAGAAAGCACCTGTGGGACAAGGAGAAACAGAAATTCATACCGCACATCTATCTGAACGGATCTCCGTTTCCCCAGAATTTTGACGAAAATCAGATCTACTACCATGGCGGAACAGCTGTAGCCATTCTTGCCGGACTGCTTTCAAAAGAAGAAATCGAACAGGCCAACAACCGCATGCTTGAGAATGTGAGAAAAGCCGGAGCCCAGACCATCGGACTGACCATGTATCCGACCTATCCGGCCGGTTTCTTCAAGGGAGTAGGCATGTATCCGTACGGATATCAGAACGGCGGTGACTGGACCTGGTTCGGAGCGCGCATGATATGGGGACTGGCAGAAAACGGATTTATCAAAGAGGCTTATGAGGAGCTTCGTCCGATGCTGGCCAGAGTGGTCAGAAATAAAGGATTTAATGAATGGTATACCCAGTCGGGCGAGCCCAAAGGTTCCGGAACATTCCGTGGTGAAGCCGGGGTGCTTGTCAGAGCCATCGAACAGCTTCGCAGCTGGGCTGAGAACTATCAGGAAGTTCCTCTGGAAGAAGCCCGGAAAGGAATGATAATATTTACCTTCGGACAATCCAATTCAGCCAATCATGGATGGGGGAATTATACTCCCAAGCATAAAGTGTACAATTATTTTGAAGGAAAACTTTATCCGTCAGCAGATCCTCTGATCGGTGCAACAGGCAACGGAGGCAGTGTCTGGAACAGACTCGCCGACAAGCTCATTGAAGACGGATGTACCGGTCAGGTGACAATCATTCCCATCGGTGTAGGAGGTGTAGAAATCTCTGCCTGGGCTAAAGGAGGTCCTCTTCATAACAGACTGATTGAAACGGTTGAACAGCTGAAAGAACAACATATCACTCCTGATTGCATTTTATGGCACCAGGGCGAATCGGACAACATCAGCAACACTTCTGAAGAAAACTACATACGCATGTTTGAAACCATACGCGAAGTATTCAGAAGCAGAGGAATAAACAGCCCGATAGGTATCGCAGTAGCCTCGTATCATCCTTATTGTGTCAATGAAAATGAAGGAAATGATCCGGCCATACGCAACGCTCAAAAGAAACTGGCGAAAAAATATGATGATATCTTTGAGGGACCGGACACGGACAAGCTGAACAAAGCATTTCAACGCGGAGACGGTGTTCATTTCTCTGAAAAAGGTCAGGAAACCCATGCCGCAGGATGGCTGAAAGCGATTAAAAAGAATTGCTTTTAACCCTTTTCCTGTTTCCGGTAAGCTGACGGAGTCAATTCCCATGATTTTCGTAAACAAACGGGAAAAATAAGCCGGTTCTTCAAAGCCGATGGCAGTTGCAATATCCTGTAACTTCAAATCCGTAAGTTCAATATATTGACAGGCCTTCTGTATTTTCAATCTGAGAAAATAATTTATCGGTGAAGAACCGGTTTCCTTCTGAAACAGCATGGAAAAGTGTGATGCTGAATATTTAAAAGTGAGCAGCCAGTTCTTCCAGGGTTATATTATATTGTAAGTTTTTCCTGCATGAAAATGGATGACTTTTTCCGAAAAAGCTCAGATCCTTATTGATAAAGGTCTGTATGGAACGGTACTGTTCCAGATAAATGAAAGAGGACAGGAACAGATGCAGGCAGGCCGAAGTGTACCGCATGTATTCCGGGATATATGCCAGAGAAAAACAATGGTAGATTTCCTCAAACAACAGCAGGCGGTCTTGAAGGCGTGAATGATTGTCGGGGGTAATGCTGCGCGGAACACAACTTCCCGGCTGGTAGTATTTACAGTTCTTGCCTTTAAAATGCAACCAATAGATAGTCCAGGGATTTTCATTGTTGGCCCCAAAAGCATAAGGAGTATTCTGCGGAAGTATGATGTATTCATTCTTTCGCAGAATATGTTTTTCGCCATAGATCTCATACCATCCCTCACCATCCGTACAATAGATAAGCATGGTATAGTCACAACCGTGTTCCTTCTGGATATAATGGTATTTTACCCGAGGGAAATATCCTATCTTCCGCAAAAACAAGTCTCCGATCAGGGGATCTTTACTATATGTCTCCAGCAGGTTGTCCGGGAGAGAGGCAAACCGTTCTCCCTTGAACCCTTCTTTCATTTTAACCATAGGATAAAAATAATAAGAAAGTACAAGTAAATCGATACAAATATACAACTTTTTCCCAATTTTAAACCCTACTTTTGCGAAAGTAGAAAATGAAATTTTTCAATAGGCATAATTAAATAAATCAAAAAAACCGTATGTATAAAAGTAATTACGATAAATACCCTGCCACACCGATGGAGGGGATTGTATGGAAAGGCTGGGAGAATATCTGTAACCAACTGAAAAGCAGCCTGTCTGCCGAATCTTGTGTATTGGTAATAGAATGCTATCAGGGAGTCCTTCACGACGAGCTGCGCGACGGATTTGCAGGCTTGCATGCCGATTGCTGGATCGATACACATAGTTTATTCAAACCGGTGAACGAGATCGAACAGATGACTTATCCGTATGTCACAGATGACCGGCTGTTCGGGTTCCGTACGCATTTATCATACAAAGACTTTTTCAATACGGACAAATTGGCTTCAGCCCGGGAAAAGATCCGGTCGGCTCAAGGCCTGACCGTAGTATATGGTCACGGAGCCGCCTGGGTAGCTCCCGAAGCTGACTGCATTGTATACGTGGACATGGCCCGCTGGGAAATCCAGATGCGTTCACGCCGTCACGAAATCAACGGACTGGGCGTTGAGAATAAAGCGGAAGGTGCCTCATATCATTACAAGCGAGGATATTTTGTAGACTGGGTCGTTTGTGACCAGCTGAAAAAGCAGTTATTAAGCAAAGCAGACTACTGGATGGATACCCACATTGCCGGCGAGCCTAAAATGATTACCGGAGACCTGTTACGGAAAGGACTGGACAAGACAGCCCATCAGCCGTTCCGCGTCGTTCCGTTCTTCGATCCGGCTCCATGGGGAGGCCAGTGGATGAAAAGAGTATGTGACCTGAATCCTGACCAGCCCAACTATGGGTGGTGCTTTGACTGTGTACCGGAAGAAAACAGCCTGTATTTCAATATAAATGGAGAACGTTTTGAGATGCCTTCCAATAACCTGGTATTCTATAAGACACGTGATTTGCTGGGAGGACCGGTTGAATCACGTTTTGGACAGGATTTCCCGATCCGTTTTGATTTTCTGGACACTATCGGAGGCGGGAACCTGAGTTTGCAGGTACATCCGACAACCCAGTATATCCGTGATACTTTCGGTATCTATTACACACAGGATGAAAGTTATTATCTGCTTGATGCGGAAGAAGGGGCAACCGTATTTCTGGGACTGAAAACAGGAGTGAATCCGGATGAAATGATTGCTTCCCTGAACGAATCACAGGAAACAGGGAAGCCGTTTGATACACAAAAATTA
>ENA-OQBV01000768-OQBV01000768.1-human-gut-metagenome-genome-assembly--contig:-NODE-768-length-17599-cov-4.077553_pt1 | contig 17599 bp, 19 predicted proteins | sample MGYA00242750_ERZ504559 | MGnify/ENA primary metagenome ERZ504559 (study PRJEB26092, sample SAMD00036230) | human gut metagenome | host: Homo sapiens | study: EMG produced TPA metagenomics assembly of... | reverse complement strand
AAAAACGGAAAAAGCAACGTGGGAAAAAGATTTTTCAGACATGAATCGTATCGGAAAGAGAGGCCATTGTTATAGTTTCTTTTTTCCAGAACTTCCGGAATACCTTTGACGCTTCCGATGATCTTCGGATTGCGGTAAGGAAGCAGTGGAAGGGCGAATTTAAAGACATTCTGGAAAAACCCGGCAGTAAGCTTTTTTAATGGATTCATGGTAGTTTTCGTTCCTTTTAAAGTCAAATTATTTTATTCTAAATATTATATATAGCAGTTGGAAGGGGAAAAGTCAAGGTTGCCGTTTATGGAAGTGCATCGCGAAGCGTGTTGCTGAGAACAGAGTAACCGTAACGTCATAAAAAAGAAAACAGGAAAATATAATATTGTCATGGTTGTAAATATCCTTTACACTAAGGGAGTCAAACAGAATCATTATGCAAGGATTGGATATCCAGCGGAAGGCAAATGTCCGCAGAATAGATATTGATCACGGAGGAAATCATGCCAGAAACAGACACATCCGCAAAAAATCCTCTTCATGTATCCGAAGTGGATGATAATTTAAAAGAATTAAGCCCTCACGGTTCCTTTGAGCTGCCGGTGGAAACCTATATGGCGAACTGTGAGATCTTTCATGCATTGTATGACCACTGGCACAGTGAGATGGAGATCATGTATATTGAAAAAGGCAGTGGCTTTGCCAGACTGAACCGGGAGAGCATCCGCCTGAAAAAGGGGGATATCCTGATCGTGAACTGCGGAGTTCTCCATAGTATGCGCACGGATCTTAAGAAGCCTCTTTATTATAAGAGTGTGGTTTTCAGCCTGGGCTTCCTTGCAGGTCAGCCGGGAGATATCTGCCAGGAATGTGTGGTATCACCATTAATAGAAAACAAGGCAGAATTCTGCCATCATATAGAAGAAGGAGATTCCGGATATGAGAAGCTACGGGAAATTTTTCTGGAGATCCATGACTGTCATACGGAGAAGAAGCCATATTTCTATGTGAAGTTGAAAATGCTGTTCTTTGATTTCTTTTATGAGATGCTGACGAAGCATTATATTATCCCGGTAAGCATAGAGCAGAACAAGAGCCTTGTAGCAGTAAAGAAAGTGCTGGATCATATCAGCCTTCACTACCAGGAGAATCTTACCGTTTCAGAGCTTTCCGGACTTTCCAATTACAGTGAGTATTATTTTATGAAGCTTTTCCGCCAGTATACGGGAAAAACCCTGGTGGAATACATCAATGACTTCCGTATGGAGAAGGCGAAGTATCTTCTTACGCATTCCGATGCACCTGTGACGGAGATCGCCATGCAGGTGGGATTTAACAGTACAAGTTATTTTATAAAGAAATTTCAGCAGTCCAATAAGGTTTCACCGCATAAGTACAGGAAGAGTATGAGACAGATCTGAGACAGATCCCGAAACAACCGCATATGTACCGGTTATGTTTTTATGCAGAGCTACAGTAAAAAGTGAAAAACAGTCTGACAAATATCTTGCATATCATGACAGGATTGTTATATTTTTGAAAAGAAATGCGTGATATCCTAATATCATCAAAAACAAAGCAAACAACCTTGTAAAAACATATTTCATCCCATCAAGATCCATGAAAGGAGATCAAAATGGAAACATTAAGCAAAGTATTTGAAGACAAATATAATAAAAATGTAAAAGATTGTACAAACGAGGAAATCTATCACGGACTCCTCTCCTGGACAAAGGAGCAGCTGAAGGGGCGCGGCTACCAGGATGGAAAAAAAGAAAATTTATTATATTTCCGCAGAGTTCCTTATCGGTAAGCTTCTTTCCAACAACCTGATCAATCTGGGCGTTTATGATGAAGTTGCGAAATATCTTAAAGAAAACGGAAAAGAGCTTTCCATGATCGAGGAGATCGAGCCGGAGCCATCTCTCGGAAACGGCGGACTTGGTCGTCTGGCAGCTTGCTTCCTGGATTCCATCGCAACTTTGGGACTTCCGGGAGAAGGAATCGGACTTAATTATCACCTCGGACTTTTCAAACAGGAGTTTAAGGATCATCTTCAGTTTGAGACACCGAATCCGTGGATCCAGCCGGAGAGCTGGCTTACAGATGCAGGCGTTTCCTATTACGTGCCGTTTAAGGGCTTTATGCTGAAATCCACACTGTATGATATTGATGTTGCAGGCTATGAAAACAAAGCGATCAAGCTTCGCCTTTTTGATATTGATATTGCAGACGAGAGCATTGTGGGCGAGGGAATCTCCTTTGATAAGAAGGATCTGCTCCACAATCTGACACTGTTCCTTTATCCGGATGACAGCGATGATGCAGGAAGAAAGCTTCGTATCTATCAGCAGTACTTCATGGTAAGCAATGCGGCACAGCTGATCCTGGATGAGGCAACAGCAAAAGGCTGCAATCTTCATGACCTTGCCGATTACGCAGTGATCCAGATCAACGATACACATCCGAGTATGGTAATTCCGGAGCTTATCCGTCTCCTCACAGAGCGTGGAATCGAGTTCGAGGAGGCATGCGAGATCGTATCTCATGTATGCGCTTATACCAACCATACCATTCTTGCAGAGGCACTTGAGAAATGGCCGATCTCCTATCTTGAGGAGGTTGTTCCGCATCTGATGCCGATCATCCGCAAGCTGGACGAGCGTATCAAAGCAAAATATCCGCAGGAAAATCTTGCCATCATCGACAAGAACGACCTGGTACACATGGCACATATGGACATACACTACGGATTTTCCATCAACGGTGTTGCATCCCTTCATACCGATATCCTGAAGGAGACAGAGCTTCATCAGTTCTATGAGATCTATCCGGAGAAATTCAATAACAAGACAAACGGAATCACCTTCCGCAGATGGCTCCTTCACTGCAACCATCCGCTGACAGAGTACATCACATCCATGATCGGTGACGGCTTCCGCAAGGATTCCTTTGAGCTTGACAAGATGCTTGGCTTCAAGGGAAATCAGGACGTTCTTGCAAATATCCTTAAGATCAAGCAGGATGCAAAGAAGAGATGTGCGGAGTTTATCAAAGCCAACACAGGTGAAGAGATCAACACACACAGTGTTTATGATATCCAGATCAAACGTCTTCATGAGTACAAACGTCAGCAGCTGAACGCACTTTACATCATTGACCGTTACCTGAAGATCAAGGCAGGCGAGAAGCCGCAGCGCCCGGTAACCTTTATCTTCGGTGCAAAGGCAGCTCCTGCATACGTTATCGCAAAGGATATTATCCACCTGCTTCTCTGCTTACAGGAGCTTATCAACAATGATCCGGAGGTTTCCCCGTACATGAAAGTTGTTATGGTGGAAAACTACAACGTAAGTGCAGCAGAGAAGCTGATCCCTGCCTGCGATATCTCCGAGCAGATCTCTCTTGCTTCCAAGGAGGCCAGCGGAACAGGAAACATGAAGTTCATGCTCAACGGTGCTGTAACACTGGGAACCATGGATGGTGCAAATGTGGAGATCAGCCAGCTGGTAGGCAAGGATAATATCTATATCTTCGGAGAGTCCAGTGAGCAGGTTATCGAACACTATGAAAAGGCTGACTACTGCTCCAGAGATTTTTATGAGAAAGACGAGCGCATCCGTCGTGCAGTAGACTTTATCGTAGGAAACGAGCTTCTTTCTATTGGAAGTGAGGAGCATTTAAGAAGACTGCATCATGAGATCGTAAGCAAAGACTGGTTCATGACTCTTCTTGACTTCGAGGATTATGCGAAGGTGAAAGATCAGGCACTGTCCGATTATGAGGACAGAACCGCATGGGCAGAGAAAATGCTTGTAAATATCGGAAAAGCAGGATACTTCTCTTCAGACAGAACCATCGAGGAGTACAACAGAGATATCTGGCATCTGACACCGGAGAAATAAAACGGTTTTAGGCAGATTGCTCCGGCTCGGAAGAAAAATAGAAAAATAGAAAATAAAAACGCCGGCATTCATTGGAATATGTACTGGGGCTGAGATGTCAGAGATGATCTGGCAGCCTGGACAGGACATGTTACAGATGAATGGCCGGTGTTTTTTTGTGAAATTGGTTGCGAAAAATTGTTTACGGAATCAGGCAAGCGATACTTCAGGCTTTTCCATGCTTAAATGCCATCATCATCTCCTTGGTAAGGCTGATATTATCTCCTTCATCCGGAATGTCTTCCCGGTTGAACCAGGAGGCCATGGAAAGCTCATCGTGGTCTACAGTCAGAGTGTCGTCGCCATCCAGATCACAGTAGAAGCCAAACAGAAGTGTTCCGGAGAAGGACCATGGCTGACTTTTGTAGTAGCGGAGATTTTTGACCTTTACGCCGATCTCTTCCATAACTTCACGGTGGACAGTCTCCTCGATGGTCTCGCCAATCTCGGCAAAACCTGCGATCATGGCGTAGCGGGTGTGATTTCGGCCCTCATATTTGGAGAGGATCAGCTTGTCACCGTTGGTAACGCCTACGATCACAGCTGGAGAAAGCACTGGATATTCACCGTTTCCACAGGCAGGGCAGATCATCTTGCGCTCATGTTTATCATGTACCATCGGTTTTCCGCAGCAGCCGCAGAAACGGCGCTTGCTGTACCACTGAAAGAGCTGATATCCGGTGATTCCTGCGAAAGCCAGATACTGTGGCTCTGCTGTGCGGAGAACTCTTGTGATCTCAAACTGATAACCAGGAAGGAGCCTGGTGTCAAGATCCGGGATCAGATAAAAATGCTCTTCGTCAATGGAGAAGAGATAGATATAATTCTCATAGAGATTTTCAACTTTTCCTTCCAGCTCTCCAAAGCTTGGAAGAGTCATAGTCTCGCCATCTTTTTTCATAAGGATCTTTCCTTCTTCATAGGCGAGGATGTGGCTTTCTTTATCCGGGGCCACAGGTTTGTACTCATTGTGATAGGTATGTGGTGCGATATCCTGGATCATGATCGATAATTCCTTTCCGAATTTATTGTTTTACAGTGTTTGCTGAGAAGTTTTGCCATATAAAATACAGCACGCTTTCTACAGTATAAGCTTACCTTAAGAAAAAGGCAACTCCAGCAATAACAAAAAAAGTTGTATGAGTCAGAAAATCAGTGTAAGATAAATGTATTATATTGTGCAGAAGATGTGAAAGATCTGAAAATTTTTCTGCACAGAAGGAGAAAATTATGCCAACAACAGAAAAGCCGGGACTGACCCGGGATGCCATTAAATATCTGGCAATTTTTACCATGCTTCTGAACCATATCGCCAACGTGCTTCTGCCGGAAAACACGATCCTGTGGGAAGTGTTTATAGACATTGGCTACTTCACAGCCATTACCATGTGCTATTTTCTTGTGGAAGGTTTTTACTATACACATTCCAGGAGAAAATACGGTGAAAGGCTTCTGATCTTTGCCGGGATCTCCCAGGTTCCCTATATGATAGCCTTTGGGAATTCACAGCTGAATATGATCTTTACTCTGTTTATCTGTTTTATGATCCTGGTTGTTCAGGAAAGGATGATGGCAAGTAAATGGAGAATTCCACTTCTGATCCTGCTCCTTTTACTATCCGTTTATTCGGACTGGGCAATCCTGGCACCGGTTTTTACCATCTGGTTCCATGAGAGCTGGGGGAACAGGAAGAGGATGATAACAGCGTACGGAGTCGGTGCTGCCCTTTTTGTGCTGTTTAACTACAGCTCCTACGTGGAAAAAATGGCAGCGGGACCGGCAATGCTCCATGCTCTGTTTTCGGCAGCAGGGATCGTGGCATCAGGAATCATCATCCTGTGCTTCTATAATGGCAAAAAATCCGAAAAAGCACCGAAGTTTTCCAAGTGGTTTTTCTATATTTTCTATCCGGCACATCTGCTGATCCTGAGCATAGTCCGTGTTATAGTACAGTAATAGATAAAATAAAATCTCTCCAATATTTATAACCGGATAGATTGCCGAAAATAAATTTCATATCCACATAAAACATAGTAATTCTGTAAGAAAACAGAAAAATAGCGAAAAAACTCTTGAAAACCCACAAATTATCTGCTATGCTAACTGACATGACAAAGGCGTCTGGAAATTGAGTTTCCAGGCGCTTTTTGCGTTGCAGAATAATTGAGGGAATCGAGGAGGAAATGTATGATGAATGCAGGAGATACCGGCTTTATGCTGATCTGTACAGCCTTTGTGTTCTTTATGACACCTGGGCTTGCGTTTTTCTACGGAGGACTGGTCCGCAGGAAAAATGTGGTAAATACCATGATGGCCTGTGGGGCGATCATGGGACTGTCCGTAGTTATGTGGACATTGTTTGGATATTCGCTGGCATTTGGAGGAAATCATGGCGGGATCATCGGAGATTTTCGCTGGTTTTCGCTGAATGGCGTAGGCTGGGAGCCGGGACCTTATGCGGATACGATCCCGCATCTGGTATTTGTGGCGTTCCAGATGATGTTTGCCATGATCACACCGGCACTGATCACCGGTGCCGTGGTTGGAAGAATGCGTTTTAAGGCGCTGTTTTTCTTTATTGCGATCTGGTCTTTGATTGTGTATTATCCAATGGCACATATGGTCTGGGGAGACGGTGGATTTCTGGCAGCCATTGGCTCTGTGGACTTTGCAGGAGGAAATGTGGTACATATCAGTTCTGGTGTCAGTGCACTGGTTCTTGCCATTTATCTTGGACAGAGACGAGGCTATGCAAAAGCAACCTATCGCACACACAATATCCCATTTGTATTTCTCGGAGCAGCTATGCTGTGGTTCGGATGGTTCGGCTTTAATGCAGGAAGTGCGCTGAAGGCAGACGGCCTTGCGGCACATGCCTTTATGACCAGCAGCATTTCTTCTGCCTGCGCACTGCTGACCTGGATGCTGATCGAGGTGATCCGCGAGGGAAAACCGACACTGGTTGGTGCATCCACAGGTCTTGTTATCGGACTGGTAGCCATTACACCGGGAGCTGGTTTCGTACCGGTATGGGCATCCTTTATCATTGGGATCCTGGTAAGCCCGATCTGTTACTTTACTGTGCTCCTTCTGAAACAGAAGCTGAAGATCGATGATGCCCTGGATGCTTTTGGCTGCCATGGTATCGGTGGTATCTGGGGAGGAATCGCAACAGGTCTCTTCGGAAAAACTTCCATTAACTCTGTTGCAAAATGGGATGGCCTTGTGTTTGGAGATCACCGTCTGTTCCTGGCACAGGTATTGAGTATTGTGATCACCATTGCGGTTGCTATTGTGGGAACGCTGATCTGTATCGGGCTCGTGCGGATCTTTACACCGCTTCGTGTAGATCCGAAGGAAGAGATGGTCGGTCTGGATGCATCCCAGCATGGAGAGAATGCATATCCGTCATTTAATGGATTTGACTGATAAAAGAATTTGTTCGGCAATGATCGTGTGAAAATGGAGGAAATCGTATGCTTATAAAGATAGAAGCAATCGTAAGAGAAGAAAAAATGGAGATGTAAAAGCAGCGTTAAATGAGATCCAGGTTAACGGTTTTACAGTAACCCAGATCATGGGATGCGGAACACAGCGTGGTTACACAGAGTATGTCCGTGGTTCCAAGATCGATGTATTTCTGAAACCGAAGATCAAGTTTGAAATCGTGGTATCATCGGAAGATTGGGAGATCAAAGTTATTGATGCTGTGCAGAAAGCAGCGTTTACCGGTGATCCAGGCGATGGAAAGATATTTAGCTATGAGATCCGTAACGCTGTTCGTATCCGTACAGGTGAGACCGGATACGATGCGCTGCAGTCGGAGTTCCTGTAAAATAATAAAGATATAAAAAAGATCCTTCTGGAAAAACTGAGATATTCAGATTTTCAGAAGGATTTTTTGCAGATAATTAACAATAGTCTTACTTTGATTTGATGCAAACTTCTGCAGTTACATATAAGATAGAAAGGTACACAATAGATCAGTTAGAAAGTAAAATTAAAACATACGGAAAAACTATGTCAAAAAAGAAATCAAAGAAGATCAGAAAAGAGCAGGCTCAGGAGTTGAGTTCAGCAGAACCGGAACATCTTAAACTGGCGGCAGAAAAAACAGCAGCCATTGCAAGTTACATCAAGGATCCGGACTATCGTCTCCGCTGCAAGGCGGCTATAGATATTCTCATGGCGAAGCTTAAAATGATTAACGCAGAACTTTCCGGACAGAAAAAGCGTACTGTGATCAGTCAGATCACCAACCGGATAAAAAGTGCTGAAAGTATTTACGCTAAACTTCTGAAAAAAGGACTGGAACCGGATTTTGAGACTGCCAGAAAAAATCTGAAAGATCTCATCGGCATCCGTGTAGTCTGTCCGTTTGAGGATGAGCTTTACCAGGTTGCAGAATCCCTGGAAATGCAGAAGGATATCGAGATCGTCCGGATAAAGGATTACATTAAAAATCCAAAGAAAAACGGCTACAAAAGTCTTCATCTGATCGTGAAAGTACCTATCTACTCTGCGGAAGGTGAACAGAAAGAACTGGTGGAAATACAGCTTCGGACCATTGCGATGGATTACTGGTCTGTGTTAGAATATGAATTGTATTATAAAAAAAGAGACAATGCGGAAATTGAAACAGAATTAAAAAAATATGCAGAAGAAATTGCTAATCTGGATCACAGAATGCTGGGATTACGAAATAAAATCGAAAAAATCTGAGCAATCAGCGAATGCGAGATCAGAATGCCTGTTTTATGACAAACCTGTAAAATTACTGCATCAGAAAAGGAGAATATCCCGGTGCTGGAGAAATAAAAGATATTTACACATGAAATTATAAATTAGGATTAGCCCTTTGAAATTTCACCACCTTCCGAGAGGCGTTATCGGGTGTTATTAAACCCCCGAAAACCCTTGAAAATACGCCAATTTATCCATGCAAAGGTGTTATGGGCTGTTATCGAACATTACCGCATTTTTATGGCCTCACGGACGCTCGTGAGGGAAAAATTAAGGGCAAAATACAGGGAACGACAAGAGAATGAAGTGGCAAAGAGAACTGTCGTGATGTGTGCCAGGCTCCGCCGGAGCCTTCCCCTGTGTGCAGCCGGACAACTGAATATAGCGGCTCTTGTGGGCCGATGTATTGACGGACATTAGTGTTTCTGCTGATGTCCGTTTTTCTATGCCTAAAATCAGATGCGAAGGGAGGTTCCGGGCTGGGCCTCCTTTTTGTGTCTCAATGGAGGTGAGAAGCATTGAGCGATAAGCCCGCGTCACCTGCCAGGGGACGAAAGAAAACCGCCCCGCCTGCCCAGCAGCCACCCCAGGAAGAAGTGGTGGTTCGCCTGCCGCTGACGGACCTTTACCCATTCCCGGACCATCCTTTTCAGGTGCGGGACGATGAGGAAATGAAAGAGACAATCCAGAGCGTCAAAGAGTATGGCGTGATTGTCCCTGCCATCGTGCGGCCCCGCGAGGAAGGCGGCTATGAGATCGTAGCCGGACACCGGCGCAAATACGCCTGTGAGCAGGCCGGTCTGGATACCATGCCGGTTCTGATCCGCAACCTGGACCGGGATGCGGCCACCATCATCATGGTGGACAGCAACCTTCAGCGGGAGAACCTCCTTCCCAGCGAAAGGGCCAAGGCGTACAAGATGAAGCTGGAGGCTATCAAGCGGCAGGGCGCACGAAACGATTTGACTTCGCCGAAAATTTCGGCGAAGTTGAGAAGTGATGATGAGATCGGCCAGCAGATGGGGGTCAGCGGCGATACGGTCCGCAATTATATTTCCCTGACGAACCTGGTCCCGGAGCTGATGCAGATGGTAGACGAGAAAAAGATTGCCCTTTCACCCGCCTATCAAATTGCGGCGCTCAAACCGGAGGAACAGCAGATGCTCGTCACCACGATAGACTATGAGCAGGCCACCCCGTCACTCTCCCAGGCCCAGCGGATGAAGAAATTCAGCCAGGCCGGGCGGCTCAATGAGGACAGTATGCTGGCAATCATGTCCGAGGAAAAGAAGCCGGAGAAATTCAGTCTGACCTTTGACGGGGACCGCATACGCAAGTATTTTCCAAAATCCTATACGCCCCTGCAAATGGAGAACACCATCATCAAGCTGCTTGAGGCATGGCAGAAGAAACGCCAGCGCAGCCAGGAGCGATAAAACCGAATACACACAACCCGCCGGACAATCCATTTGCCCGGCTTTTTCATTTTCACAAGGAGGTATCCATGTATATCAACACTTTCAAATACACACCGGCAGATGTAGACTGCAAACTTTGCACCGAGTATGTCAAGAAATTTGGCTGCACCGCCTGCGGCTGCCCCTGGATGGCCGAGCGCATCGAGGCGGGTGTTGTGGGCTATGCAGAGGTGGTCCGGCAGATGTTTCCCCACGACAAGCGCCTGATGGCCCGCCTGGAACCGCTGATCCGGGATTTTCCCGGTATGCTCTGGCAGGATGAGCGCCACCGGCAGCGCATGGAGGGCGTGAAAATCCACCTGGGACACAGCAAACGCCGGGACACGCCTGCTTTCTTTGCGGTCATGTTCCTGTTCACTTCCGATGAGGACATTTACCGCCGCGCCGGAAACTGCCTGTGCAGGCGGGGCGTGGAGTTCGACTATGCAAGGCTCCATGAGATTTCTCCCCACGATTACACCCTCTATATCGCTGCGCGGGGCATCTATACCAACGCGGGAGGACTGACAACCCGTGACCTGGCGGATGCCGAAGTTGTAGACGCTGCGGCACTCTGCATGATCGTGAACGCCCTGCTCATCGCCCGGTATGGCTGTGCGGTCCTGGATATTCACGAAAGGGGGCGCAAGGCATGAAACCTCTGCATCTCCCGCTGGAAGGCCACGACCTGCTGGCTGTGGAACGGTTCAAGGACGATACCCGGCACATGGCGGAATTTCTCATCCTGTCCATCCACTGCCCCCTGGGGCGCAGGGGCCAGTATAAGCGGCTGTTTCTGACCGAGGACGAGTATGCCCGGATGCGGTCCCTGGAACGCCAGGGCCAGCTTCAGATCCGCCGCCACGCTGCAATCATCGAGGGGCATATCCTGCCCGACAAACCAAAAAAACGCCGCCATTGATGGCAGGCTCACCCATAGGAGGATTTAAGTATGGACGCTTATGAAGCATTGAAAGAAACCTTTGACGATCTGTTTCAGCAGGCGGTGGAGGAAGGCTGCTACACCGAGGACGAAGCCGCCGAGCTGGTGGAAAGCCTGGACATTTACAGTCTGTTGCAGGTGGTCCGCCATAATGCCACAACGGTGTACTCCTACATCACCCAGGGCAGGCAGGAACGGTCCTTCAACTACCGGGGCGAGGACCTGTTCCGCCAGAAGGCAACCCTGCTGTATGAGGAAACGGACCAGGTGACAATGGAGATCGTAGTGGCTACCCGCACCTTGGAGCTGTGGCTCCTGGAAGATATGTCCCTGGCCGTTGTCTCCTGCGTGAGCGTGAACTACGACCATGACGGTTACATCACGCAGTACCGCACCATCAAGGATACGCCGGTCATGGACAGCGAGCTGTGCCTGGACCTGGGCGAGCTTGTGGAGGACTTAAACGGGCTGTGCGGCCCGGTGTATGAACATACCCAGCCGGTCTATGAACCGTAACCAGTAAGGCGGCTGGCCCCAGGGCCGGGCCGCCCTTTCAGAATGGGAGTGATGAATATGGCAGTTTTTCGCGTAGAGCGCACACGGGACTATACCGTGATGAGCAACTACCACCTGAAAGATACCGGCCTGACCCTGAAAGCCAAGGGGCTTCTCTCCATGATGCTCTCCCTGCCGGATGAGTGGAATTACACCACGCGGGGCCTGGCCTCCATCTGCAAGGAAAGCGTGGAGACGATTGGCAAGACCCTCCGGGAGCTGGAAAGCGCGGGGTATCTGACCCGCAGGCAGCTTCGGGGCAAGAATGGCCGGATCACCGATACCGAATACACCATCTTTGAGAAGCCGGTCAAGCCCCAGCCGGAACCGGCCCCACCAGATACGGCTTCACCAGGTACGGAAAACCCGGATATGGTAAATCCAGATATGGAAACACCAGATATGGCTGTACCAGATACGGAAAACCCGCCGCAATTAAATACTAAGAAATCAAATATCCAAAAATCAAATACTCATGGATCAAATACTCATTCATTCTTTCCTTCTGCGCCTGCGGCGGCAGAGACGGACGGACAGACGGAAGTGATGGAGAAACGAGAAGAAATCAGGGATCAGATTGAGTACGAGCATATCTGTAATTCCCTGAACCGGGAACAGATAGACGAGTTCGTGGAAAATCAATGCTGGAAGTGGCGCTGACCAAAAAGCCCCACCATCAAGATCGGGCGGGATGCGGAATACCCCACCGCTTTTGTTCAGCAGCGGTTTGCGAAGATCACCTGTTCCCACATCGAGAAAGTGCTGGATGGCATCCACGAAAACACCACCCGCGTCTGGAACACCAAGGCATATCTGATGGCGGCGCTGTTCAATGCGCCGTCCTCTCTGGACAACCACTACACGATGCTGGTCAATCACGACCTTTACGGAGGCGGCTCATAAGGGCCGCCTTTTCTGCACCCCGGACATGGGGAGAAAGGAGTTTTGCATGAAACGCCCGCTTGCGTATATCACCGCCCATTGGGGCGACAACGAGTTTGAGAACACCGAAAACGCCGCCAAATACTGCCGTCTGGTCTACGAGGCCGGATTTTCCCCGGTCTGCCCGCTTCTGTTCCTGCCGCTGTTTTTGAAGGACAGCATCCCCCAGGAGCATAAGGACGGGATCGACATGGCCCGCGACTATCTCCGCCGCGCTTCGGTACTGGTGGTCTGCGGCGGTACGGTGGATGAGGCCATGAAGAACGACATCGCCGTGGCCGAGCGGCTGCGGATCACCGCCACCACCCTGGACGGTATTTTGACGGTCAAAGGCCAGGGCCGCGAGGATGGCGGCAAAAAGGGAGCCTGACCCATGCGGGGGAAATACCTGCTCCGCCGTCTGGTGGTCCCGCCTTAGACGGGGCCGCCGCTTTCATCCTGACAGAAGGGAGTGATTTTGATGCAGGAAGAAGTGGAAAACAGGACATTGACGCTGACGGTCAATGCCACCAAGTTCACCGGGCGGGTCCTGAAAGCGGCGCTTTCCAAGTACCTGGCCCACCGCAAGAACAAGAAGCTGCAAAAGAGCCGGGACAGCCCGGACGATGTAAAGCCATACGGCAGAGTCAGCATGGAGGACCTGAAAAAGCAGTACGGCGACATGAAGGAGATCGACCTGCAAGACAAGGGGCTTCGGAGTTTTGACCGGATTGCCCGCGAGTACAAGGTCCAGTATGCGGTCTATAAAACGGCAAAGGGCCAGTATCAGATTTTCTTCAAGGCTCCCAGCGAGGCGAGCATGAACGCCGCCTTCCAGAAGTATTCCAAGAACCGGCTGAAAAAAGGAGCAAGCGCCGGGAGTCGGTGCTGGGTAAGCTCAAGAAGTTCAAGGAGCTGGTGAAAAGCCCCGGTCCCGAACCGTGAGAAACGGAGGGAACAGGAACGATGAGGCAGCTCGATTTGAAAAAAACTTCTGCTCCCCAACCTACCCTATCTGCTGATTGGCCTCTATGCCACCAAGCTGGGCGAAGCATGGCGGCTGGCTCCGGGCGCGGACGCTTCGGCCAAGCTGCTGGGCCTGATGGATGGATTTGCCGCCGCCTTTCAGTCGGCGCTCCCCAGCTTTCACCCGGTTGACCTGCTGGTGGGCCTCTGCTGCGGGGCTGCCCTGCGCCTGGCTGTCTACATTAAGGGCAAAAATGCCAAGAAATATCGCCATGGCATGGAGTATGGCTCTGCTCGTTGGGGTACGCGGAGGACATCAAGCCATTTATGGACCCGGTGTTTGAGAATAACATCATTCTCACCCAGACGGAACGGCTGACGATGAACAGCCGACCCAAGGACCCCAGGACAGCCAGGAATAAGAATGTTTTGATTATCGGCGGATCTGGAAGTGGTAGAAGGCCCGCACCTGACCCTGCATGGGGTACGGGCCGATTGCCGTCTTAACCGAAGCCAGCAAGTAAGTTAAGAGTATCAGCGCGGAAGAAATCTGGAAGGGTTTTGCAGTCCTGACCGGAGTGGAAGGCCCGCCTTAAAAAGCGGGACACACGCAACGCATAGGGCTTGAGCCTGCCTTGCAGAATATAACAGCCCCACGAGGCCGCGCTGCCGGCTGGCCTGCCGGATACGGCAGGGCAAAAAGATATGCTATGCTGGGCGTGAATGGACACGCCGCTGAAAATGGGCGAAAGCTCCAGAGGGGCCGATAAAAAGCGGCCCGGTAATCACATCAGAAAACACGCTTCTGGTTGAAGCCCAACCTGATGCAGTGTACTTCCAAGACCTATCCGACCTCCTTTGTAGTCACCGATCCAAAGGGCAGTATTCTCATCGAGTGCGGGAAAATGCTGCAAAAGTTCGGATACCGCATCCGTTTCCTGAACACCATCAACATGAAAAAATCCATGCACTACAACCCCTTCGCCTACATCCACTCGGAGAAGGACATCCTGAAATTGGTGACAACGCTGATTGCGAACACCAAAGGCGAAGGCAAGGGCGGGGACGATTTCTGGGTCAAAGCCGAGACGCTATTGTTTACGGCGCTGATCGGCTATATCCATTATGAGGCCCCAACGGAGGAACAGAACTTCTCCACCCTGTTGGAAATGATTAACGCGATGGAGGTCCGGGAGGACGATGAGGAATTTGAAAACCCTGTGGATTTGATGTTCAAGGAGCTGGAAAGCCGCCAGCCCGGACACTTTGCGGTGCGCCAGTATAAAAAATACAAGCTCGCCGCAGGTAAGACAGCTAAAAGTATCCTTATCAGCGCGGCGGCCAGGACCTCTATTTTTGACATTCAGGAGGTCCGGGACCTGACCGCCTATGACGAGCTGGAACTGGACACCCTCGGAGATCGCAAGACAGCCTTGTTCCTCATAATGAGCGATACCGAGGACAGCATGAATTTTTTGATTGCTATGGCCTACTCCCAGCTTTTCAACCTGCTGTGTGAGAAGGCGGATGATGTGTATGGCGGCAGGCTGCCGGTCCATGTGCGCTGCCTCATAGACGAGGCCGCCAACATCGGGCAGATCCCACGGCTGGAGAAACTGGTCGCAACCATTCGAAGTCGTGAGGTATCCGCCTGCCTCGTCCTCCAGGCGCAGAGCCAGCTTAAAGCGTTTACAAGACAACGCCGACACCATCATCGGAAACATGGATGCCACGGTATTCCTGGGCGGCAAGGAGCCGACCACCTTAAAGGAGCTGGCGGCATCCCTTGGGAAAGAGACAATCGACAACCTACAATACCGGCGAGAGCCGTGGGCAGGGAAACCTCCCACTCTCTTAATTTCCAGAGCTCGGAAAAGAGCTGATGAGCCAGGATGAGCTTGCTGTTATGGATGGCGGCAAGTGCATCCTGCAACTGCGCGGCGTAAGGCCGTTCCTTTCGGAGAAGTTTGATATTACCAAACATCCGAACTACAAATACCTTTCCGACTACGACAAGAAAAACGCCTTCGACATAGAGCGTTTTCTGTCTGCCAGGCTCAAATTGAGGCCGGACGAACAATTTGCAGCCTATTCGATAGACCTGTCCGTGGACGAAGCCGCCGAGGAAACCGGCGGCTGATTACCTTCGAGGAAAATGTGTGCCTTCCGTAATCAATCAAAAATCAATCAAATTTTATGGAGGTACATTATGGAATTCTTTAACTCTGCTGTGGATGTTCTTCAGACTCTCGTTATCGCCCTGGGCGCTGGCCTTGGTATCTGGGGCGTGATTAACCTTCTGGAAGGTTACGGCAACGACAACCCTGGTGCAAAAAGCCAGGGCATGAAGCAGCTCATGGCTGGCGGCGGCGTTGCCCTGATCGGTATGCTGCTCGTTCCGCAGCTCACCGGGCTTTTCGGCTAATCTGTCACCCCAAAACCCCAGCCCCTCCCGTCCTGTGCGGGAGGGGCAGAAAGGAGGGTAAACCCCTATGGATTTTCTGTGGGATGCCATAACCGAATGGCTCAAGGAGCTTCTGGTGGGCGGTATCACGAGCAACCTGTCCGGGATGTTCGATTCCGTCAACCAGAAGGTGGCTGAAATCTCCGGCCAGGTGGGTATGACCCCCCAGGGCTGGAATGGCAGCATCTATAACATGATCCACAACCTTTCGGAGACGGTCATTGTCCCCATCGCCGGAGTGATTTTAGCGTTTGTTATGACGCTGGAATTGATCCAGATCATCACCGACAAGAATAACTTCCACGAGATCGAAACAGCGGTCTTTTTCAAGTGGATTTTCAAAACGGCCTGCGCCATCCTGATTGTCACCAATACCTGGAACATCGTCATGGGCGTGTTTGATGTGGCGCAGGGCGTTGTCAATCAGGCATCCGGCGTTATCATTTCGGATGCCAGCATCGACATCAGCTCCGTTATCACCGACATGGAGAGCCGCCTGATGGAGATGGAACTGGGGCCGCTGTTCGGCCTGTGGTTCCAATCCCTGTTTGTGGGCATTACCATGTGGGCGCTCACCATCTGCATATTCATCGTCATTTATGGCCGGATGGTGGAAATTTATCTCGTCACCTCTGTGGCTCCCATCCCGATGGCGGCCATGATGGGCCGGGAATGGGGAGGCATGGGCCAGAACTACCTGCGCTCCCTGATGGCCCTGGGCTTTCAGGCATTTCTTATCATCGTCTGCGTGGGCATCTATGCGGTCCTGGTGGAGAATATCGCCCTGGATGATGACATCATCGGCGCGATCTGGAGCTGTGTGGGCTATACGGTGCTGCTGTGTTTTACCCTGTTCAAAACTGGAAGCCTCGCCAAGAGTATTTTCTCGGCGCACTAAATCGGGAGGGAAGTTTCTAAATGGCTTATGTACCAGTACCAAAAGACCTGACCAAAGTAAAAACGAAGGTCATGTTCAATCTCACCAAGAGGCAGCTTGTCTGCTTCGGGAGCGGGGCGCTTCTCGGCGTGCCGCTTTTCTTTCTGCTCAAAGGGCCTGTGGGGACCAGCACAGCGGCCATGTGCATGGTCATCCTCATGCTGCCGTTTTTCCTGCTGGCGATGTACGAGAAGAACGGCCAGCCGCTGGAAAAGATACTCCGCAACATGATCCGGGTGTGTTTCCTGCGGCCCCGGCAGCGGCCCTATAAAACCAAGAACTTTTACGCCGTTATCATGCGGCAGAACCAGTTAGACAGGGAGGTGTATCACATTGTCAACGGAAAAGCGAAAACTGACCCGCGCCGAGAGAAGGCAGATCGAGGCCGCCATCGCCAGGGCGAACCAGACCGATAAAAAGCAGCTTTCGGCGCAGGACAGCATCCCTTATCAGCGGATGTTCCCGGACGGCATCTGCCGTGTCACCGATACCTTTTACACCAAGACGGTCCAGTACCAGGACATTAACTACCAGCTTTCGCAGAACGAGGATAAAACCGCCATCTTTGAGGGCTGGTGCGACTTCCTCAACTACTTCGACAGCTCCATCCGCTTTCAGCTTTCCTTCCTCAACCTGACCGCCAGCCGGGACAGCTATGCGAACAGCATCAACATCCCG
>ENA-OQBV01000767-OQBV01000767.1-human-gut-metagenome-genome-assembly--contig:-NODE-767-length-17618-cov-2.374593_pt1 | contig 17618 bp, 20 predicted proteins | sample MGYA00242750_ERZ504559 | MGnify/ENA primary metagenome ERZ504559 (study PRJEB26092, sample SAMD00036230) | human gut metagenome | host: Homo sapiens | study: EMG produced TPA metagenomics assembly of... | reverse complement strand
AGCCTTGATTTTGCGACCTAAGTACAATCTTTTCAATCTAGGTGCATCAAATCCTGTTAGTAACATCGAATATACAATAACAAGATCAATTTTACCTTCTTTATAGCTTTCTACACAGTCTTTCTTGTACTCTTTGTCACCTTCATCATGAAGGATTAAAGCTGATGTGATATTTGTCTCCCCACGATTTCTGCGTTCTTCTAATTGCTTTTCAATCTCACGAGCTTGCTTAGACGAATCACAAACAATCATTCCACCGATGGAATCATCATCGAAGACAACATCACGTGCTCTATTGAAATCTTCTAGAATGAAATCCAACATTGGTGAGACATAACGTGGATGTGCAAAAATATCATCTTTTGAAAGATCTCCACGCAAGATTTCTTCATTGATGGTTTGAAGAGTCTCTTTATAAGAGGTTTCAATCTCTTCACGCATCAGACGAAGTATAAAACCATCATCAATCGATTGATTGTAGTAGTATTTATGGATATAATCACCAAAAATATCGCGGGTCGTTGCATGACTTTCCTTGGTTTTACCATCTTTTTTTATACGTTATTAATGGTGTTCCAGTAAGTGCAATCTTAATAGCATTTTTATCTGCATTGTATAGATTTGGGAGATAGGAACCTTTCTCATTATATGAACGGTGAGCTTCATCAATAAAATAGATATTTTGACGATTTAAATCGTAGCCTGAATGATCCGTCAAATCTGAATTATCCTTAAAATTTTGAATATTAACGACAGCAACTTGATAAGCATCATGTTTTTCATTTAATTCTTGTGGACGGTTAATCCTTTTTACTTTCAAGCCACGTTTCGTAAACTCTCGCGTAGCTTGGTCTGCAAGATCCAAACGATCAACTACAAAATAAAACTGAGGAACGATTTCCTGTTTCGAGAAATAATTTGTAAGGTACCTGATATTAAAATAAGACAAGGCAGTTTTTCCAGACCCTTGTGTATGCCAGATGACACCTTTCTTCACTCCTTTTCCAATTGCATCCTCAATTGCTTTTGTTGCAAAAAACTGTGGATAACGCATCACATGTTTTTGCAGTTGAATAGTGCCATCTTTTGAGTGTTCTTCTACATAAGCTAATCCATAGCGAAGCAAAAACAATAATCTTTCCTTTTGATAGAGTGATGAGATAAATGTATTACAAGGTGTACTTGGATCTTGATTTGTCTTAAATTCTGGCTGAGATTTCAAGGCAAATCGATTAACATCTTTTAATACTGTGTCAATCTCCTCCTCACCTAATGAACGTATAGAATAAATTAGTTCCTCTTCTCTTTCTTCCTTAAATGCATTGAATTTAGTTTTGAGAATGCATTTGAACAGTAAAAAGACCCTTGCTTTGTTGACCTTGACCACTGATATAAGGTAAATTATCTGAGAACGAAATCAATTGGGTAATATTATTGAAACGACGGAATCTCCTATTCTCAAATCTAACAGCTGTTCTTGATTGCTCAGATTGAATAGCAGTCTTACCATCACGAATGGCATTAGGTTGTTTCACCTCAATATATGAAAGTGGCAAGCCATTTATAAAAATGACGATATCTGGTCTAAACTCGTCTCCTCCATTTTGACAGGTTACCTCTAAAGCAAGGTGAAATGTATTATTTTCAAGGTTTTCCCAGTCAATATAAGTTGAAGCACTCTCACTTACTATACGGTTATAAAAGGCACGTCCTAAGTCGTTTTGATCTAATTCAATCTTGATATTATTAAGTTCTCTTTCAACATCCAAATCAGTTGCATAATTGTTGAATTTTAAAAATTGCTCTCTAAAGACTTGAAATTAAAATATTCGATTTCGGGGTCTCTCCCCATAATCTCCTTACCATTATGAGGAAGATATGTATACCCCAAACGCATTAAGTGTAAGGCTGCTGGAATCTGAACCCTAGTTAATTCTGAAAACTCTCTTCTAGAAACCATTGTTTCACCTCTCCGTCCTGTCGTAATCCCTTACATTATAGCATTTTCACAGGTTCTTTCATAGTTTTGGGAAAATTCAAACAAAAAACACAGCTTGATGCCATGTTTCTATCATCTATTTACTCCCCCCTATGAATCGTAAACCCTGTGGCTTGTTGATTAGCCATGATGGTCATGTCTGAAACCTGAACGCGTCGTGGTTGCTTGGTAACGTAGAGGACTGCCTCCGCAATATCTTGGGCTTGGAGGGCTTCCAAACCTTGATAGACCTTTGCTGCCTTGTCCTTGTCACCGTGAAAGCGAACTTGAGAAAAATCCGTCTCAACGATACCGGGCTGAATGGTTGTCACCTTGATATCTGTGGCAATGGTATCAATACGCAAACCATCGCTGAAAGTTTTCACTGCGGCCTTTGTAGCTGAATACACAGCTGCACCTGCATAGGCATAGATGCCCGCCGTAGAGCCCATATTGATGATATGGCCCTCATTGGCAGCTACCATGCTTGGTAGAATCTGACGTGTCACCATCATCAAGCCCTTGACATTGGTGTCAATCATGGTCAGCAGATCCCACTCTTCATAATCTTGATAGGCTGTTAGGCCTAGCGCCAGGCCTGCATTATTGACTAAAACATGGACTTGCCCCACACTTTTGAGAATGGCTTGGCAAACATCCTTGACCATGTCCATATCGGTAACATCCAGTGCAAAAGTCCAAACTTTTTGGTCTGGATAGGCTGCTTGGAGCTCTTCTTTCAAGGCTTGAAGACGCTCCACACGGCGACCTGTTAGGATGAGATTTTCTCCCTCTTTAGCAAAGGCACGCGCCGTTGCTTCGCCAATTCCTGATGTTGCTCCTGTAATAAGTACATTTTTAGACATAAAATTCTCCACTTCTATGATTCCGCTGTCTCTAATCGTTGTTGGTTAATTCACTCAACTTCTTGATAAAATCAGGAAGTTCTAGCTTGGGCAGGTTAGATTTCTTGTTTCCCGACTTCCAAAATATCCATAGCAACTGGTTGAAACCGTCCTGCAAGACCTTCTTTTGTTGGTCCGTGAGATTGCCAAATTCTTGCAACAGTTGGCCTAGCTTAGGAAGAGTTTTAATCCCAATATCATCCAGACTTTCAATTCCAGAATCAAGAATGGTATCAAAGAATAAATCACAGACTTGCTTGAGTTCTTGATTTGGCAAGGTCTCAATCCATTCTTGGAAGGTCTCTTTCAAGCGTTGACTCAGGTCTGTGGGCTGGTCCACATAAACAAAATCTCCTGCTTCCAGTTCAACCTGCCAAAGCAAGACATTGTGTTGAGCGATGCCTATGCCATCTGCTGCTACGAGCTTTGCGACCTTGTCCCAGTAGAGCATGACTCCCACAACTGATTCTTGAGGTCTGATAAACCGTCATCTTGGGTTTTCAAACTCTTGGTAAGAAGGCTTCTCTAAGAGGGGCTTCATCAAGCCCGGAGAATCAAGAAGCAAGAGCTCTGCTATTTGCTCACGCAAGGCAGTCGAACTCTGAACAGCCGAATAGAGGGCAAGATTGCCACCCTTGGAGTGTCCGGAAACAGCGATATGGCCACTGAGGTTTGGCAAGTGCTTCTCCAGAAAGGCCATAGCTGAGCGATGGGCAGGAATTTCCCGACTGTAGGTCAGTTGAAAATCCTCCTTCCAACCAATAACGCTATCATCTGTCCCACGAAAGACAATCTGCTGGTAGTCCAATTCAGGCAAGCTGAAAATCATAGCCGCAAACTGCTTTTCCACTTCCTTGTCCAAGACACTACAGTAGTCACTTAGATTAAGTCCAGCGAAACGCCTAGACCTGACCATGGCTTGAGCCAAATCTACCCGTTCCTTAGTCACCATGAAGGTATAGTCTGGATTTAAGTCCTTCCCTTCAGCATAGTCATGTAAATTGATGGTTTCCTTCAAATCACTTGCTGAGAGCCATTTTTCATAAGTCAGGTAGCCAATCTCATTGATGCAAACCTTATCCAAAATATTAAGAGGCTCTTGGTCAAAAGACAAATCCTTAACCTTTTCAAGATAATCGATTAAATTGGACATCATTACTCCTTAAAGTCTTTCTTACCTTGATTTTACTAGAATTTTCAATAAATTGTTAGTGAAAAATGTGATATGATAAGAGAGATTATTTATTAGGAAAAGGAAGCTTATGACTATTTCACGATTTTACCGTATCTTACTAGCCCTCTGTGGTTTGGTAGGAGTCTCTATCCAAATCCATGATGATGGTTGGGGTATGTTGCTCTATTACACTGTTTTGTCCAATATCCTGGTCTTCTCTAGTTTGATTTTCTTTATCATCTATGACTTTAAAAAAAGGGGATGCGACGACAAACACCAAACTCCTGCGTTACAAGGGTGGCGTAACTATGGCCATCCTCATCACTGGAGTCATCTATCATATCCTCTTGGCACCTATTACAGAACCTGAGAAAATTCTGGACCCTCCGTAACTTCTTAGTCCACTATATTGTGCCTTGGGGATTGGTCCTTGATACTCTCATTTTCGATGCTAAGAAGGCCTACCGTCTACGTGAGCCTATTTACTGGTCTGTAGTTCCTCTGTCTTACTTTGCCTTTGCCCTACTAAATGGCTTGGTATTAAAACTCCCAATTCCAGGTGCCAAAGATAGCCCCTTCGCCTACTTCTTTATCAATGTTAATAAATTTGGTTGGAACAAGGTCTTGGTAAACGTCCTAGTCATCAGTGCTGGGTATATCGCTGTTGGCTATCTCTTATATCTCTTGAAAAAAATTTATCGGACGTAAACCGGCATAAAACACAAACTGAGCTCCCCAAAAGGAACTCAGTTTTTTCTATTTCAACAAGCCCAATTTATCAAAAGCTTTGTACAAGCCATCAGCTTCAACATCGTCTGTGACTAGGTCTGCCATAGCCAATATTTCTGGGCCACCATTTCCCATGGCAACACCAACCTCACAGTATTCCAACATAGGGATATCAATCTTGGCATCACCAAAAGCAATGGTATCCGAACGCTTAGCCCCCAAATATTCCAAAAGAACATCAATGGCATGGGCCTTGTTAATATCCTAACACCCAAATCACCAAACAAGGCTGTTTCACCTCGTCCTCCCCAAGTATGGGCTTCAAGCTGTGGAAAAACTTCTTTGGAATCCAAGTGATCCTGATAGGAATCCAAAACGAAACTGACCTTGTTTAGGTCGTCACGGTAGAGTTCCCCACCATACTGGAGGCCATGAATGAAATCTTCTGGTTCCTTACCCTCAACAGACTCTGCAGATTGCCCTTTTTGAATAGCGTAAGTCTTTAGTGTCTCACGCGCCCGCTCCCGAAAATCGGGACTGGCAAAGAGGCCGTTATTGCTCTCCAGATAAAAGGCCAGATGGCGCTCTGTTAGCCAATCCACAATCTTTGCTGCATCTTCCTTGGAAATCAGCTGATGCATGAGGACTTGGCCATGATGCTCCACATAAGAGCCATTGCCACCAATCATCCCATCCAAGCCAATTTCCCATAATTCAGGTTGCATTTCTGCCTTGCTACGGCCAGTACAAACATATACCAGATGCCCCTTTTCACGCGCCTGACGAATTGCCTTTACTACTGACTCTGGAATGCGGTTATGATAATCCACCAATGTCCCATCAACATCTAAAAAAATAAGTTTTGACATGTTCTCACCTCGAGTCTTCTTTTACTTTATTATACCCTGATACTGCTCCAAGAGATAATACTTTCCTCAGACAAACTGATACTATCCTACGATAATATTGTCTCCAATCCAAAGCATTGCCATTTCTCCTGAAAGAAGCTATGATGAAGATATGAATGATTTAAAAACACTACTGAATCACCTGCCCTATAAATTAGCAGCCTATGATGCCCAAGGAAACTTTCTCTACGACAACGGTGGCGCTGACGGTAGTTTCTTCCCCCGTGAGCCTGAAAATCTGCCTGATTGGGTCATGTCTGAAGTTCTAGCATCCTCTACCAAAGAAAGAAGTTATCAGATTCCAACTGACAGTTTTGATCAAGTCCTCATCCAGACCTACCAAGCTGCTATCGACAACGAAGGAAAAGTCCTAGGATTTTGGGAGACTATTTATGATTTGAAGCAACCTCTCAAGACCTATCTTGATAACTCTGCTCAAGCTCTTGTCGCCTGGTCTGATGCCACTAGTGGCGCTAGTTTCAAGGAAGAAACTGACTTTTAGGCTAAATTTCTTGCTTTAATAAATGAAAAATTCACTTAATTCAAGGCTAGCTCAAAACACCTTTATTCATAAAATGTGCCTAAGTCAGCACTACAAAGGCTTTTTGGAAATCAGTCACTTTAATATCTCTCACAGAATTTATAAACATTCTATTTTGCATTTTTGCGCTATTTAAGGTAGAATGGGAGTAATGAGAAAAAGAATAAAACCGATCGTTGTTTACGTGGTTCTAGCTCTTTTAGGATTAGCATTAGTTATTGCAAATATTCACAATACGTCCAAACAACAGGCGCATCTTCAAAACGTGAAATCTGCTATTCCTTATGCTACTACACCAAAAACAACAACCAGTAGTACATCTAGCAGTTCCGACGAGGAGCTGATACTCAATCCCATTATCGACCTTTCAGGGTGGCAACTACCTCAGGATATCGATTACGATGTCTTGTCAAATCATATTTCTGGTGCTATCGTCCGCGTCTTCGGTGGATCACTGATTAGTAAGGATAGCAATGCCGCTAGTTCGAATGGGGTCGACAAATCTTTTAAAACACATATTAAAGAACTCAAAAAACGTGACGTTCCAGTTGCCGTCTATTCCTACGCTCAAGGTACTTCTGTCAAGGAGATGAAGGAAGAAGCTCGTATTTTCTACAAAAATGCTTCTCCATACAAACCTACCTATTACTGGATTGACGTTGAAGAGGAAACCATGCCTAATATGGAGGAAGGTGTCCAAGCTTTTCTAGCTGAGCTCAAACGTCTAGGAGCTGATAAAGTCGGTCTCTATATCGGTGCTTATTTCATGCTTGAGCAAGAGGTTTCAACCAGAAACTTCGATGCTGTTTGGATTCCCGCCTACGGTACTGACTCTGGTTACTATGAGACTTTGCCAAACACTGATATTGACTATGATCTACATCAGTATACCTCACAAGGAAGTCTTCCTGGATTCGATAATATTCTAGATCTTAGCCAAATCAATCCCGAGAAAAACAAACGTAAAACCTTTGAAAAACTCTTTGGTAAGATTAAGCAAAAACCAACTAAAAATAAGAAGACTACTTCGACAAGTTCATCTAGTAGTCAGTAAAAACCAGTGTCTAAAGCACTGGTTTTCTTCTTGTCAAATTGGTTTAGGCTTGTTCGGACGAATATGTTATAATGGATGGTAGAAATGAATAACTTTAAAAGGAGATATGACAATGGCTAAGAAAGGCAAAGTCAAGAAGACCCTGGTTGACCAAATTCTTGATAAAGCTAAGATTGACCATGATAGCTTATCCTTCAATGGTTTAGAGGGGGATCTTCCAGAAGATGTGGCGCGTGAGAGCATTTATAAAACCCTCGCCCTTAAGGGAGATAAGACAGGGCCTGTCATCGGCATTGTCCCTATCACCGAACACCTGTCTGAAAAGAAATTAGCTAAAATTTCAGGGAACAAGAAGGTTCAAATGATTCCACAAAAGGATCTCCCAAAAAAACAACTGGCTATGTTCACGGGGCTAACAAATCCTGTGGGAATTCGCCAAAAACATAATTTCCCTATTTACATCGATCAGTCTGCCCAAGATGCTGGCTTCCTCATTGTCTCAGCGGGGGAAATTGGGCGTTCTATTCGTATCAATAGTCAAGAACTTGCTGATTTTGTTAATGCTGAATTTGCTGATATTAAGGAGTAATCATGAAACTGTATTTTGTACGTCACGGTAAAACTGAGTGGAACTTGGAAGGCCGACTTCAAGGTGCCAAGGGAGACTCGCCTTTACTTAAAGAATCTATCGAACAAGTACGTGAGCTAGGTCACTACCTCAGTGACACTCATTTTGACTTGGTCTTCTCAAGTGACCTACCTCGTGCTAAAAAAACTACAGAGCTCATCATGGAGTCTCAAAAGCCTAAAGCTAAAGTTACCTACACTAAAACTTTGCGTGAATGGCAACTAGGTAAACTAGAGGGGCAAAAGATTTCCCTTATCCAAGCCATCTATCCAAAAGAAATGGATGCCTTCCGTAACAATCTAGCCAATTTCCGTGCTAAGGACTTCCAAGCGGAATCTGTCTACAAAACAACAAAACGTGTGGCCGAATTTGTCAAAACACTTAAAGATAGTGATGCTAAAAATGTCCTCATTGTCGGTCACGGAGCTAACCTAACAGCTTCTATCCGTACCCTCCTTGGTTTTGAACCTGGTCTTCTTCGTAAAGCAGGAGGTCTTGACAATGCTTCTGTCACTATTCTCGAAACCAATGATTTCGAGCACTTCACTCTTAAATGTTGGAATGATACGTCCTATATGGATGAACAAAACAAGATTAGCTAAATCATCGACTGACTTCATAAGACAAGCGATCCTTAACAAGGGTCGCTTTTTAGCAGTCAAAAAGCCCTTAAATCTATTACTTTAAGAGCTTCACTTCCATTATTTCCAACTCGGTTCCTCTGGCAAACGGTCTAATTCGACACCAAAGCCTCGGGCCAAGTCCTCTAGTTCATTTTCAAAATCGTCTAGTTCCTGTGAGACAAGATCATACTGTCCTTCAGACAATAAACGCTTAAAACGAAGACCACGACTCAAGATAAATTCCACGTCTATTTTGGCAGTTCTATGGACATGTTCCCAATAGTTGTTAGCAAACCCTCTTTGCTTTTCCTCAGCATTAAGGTGGTCCACTAATGCATAATAGGAATCCCAAGCAACGCCCTTCATCTGCTCTGCATCTCTAATACCTTCGAAGAGATCGTCACGTTTGGCTTCGAGTGCTTCTACCTCTTTTCTCAAAGCATCACGTTCAGCACTTAGTGCTTCAATATCATGTTTTAAGTTGTTGATTTCTACCATTTTCAAACTCCTTATCTCACGTTCTAGACAATAAAACGGCCATACGAGGCCGCTCTATCATCTTCCATATTTCATACGAAGGATTTTTTCCTGATTAGCATTCAAACGAAGAAGGATAACCACTTTATCAATACTCATATTGCTCTCAAGAAGACGTTCAGCCGCCATCATAAGACCATTATTGATACCTAGTTGAAGGACTGGATTTTCATTATCATTGATATCAAAGATATATTTGTTATTTGGAAGGTCGAAAAGAACTTTCACCGCTCCAAAGAGTTGCTCAAAACTATCAATTTCCAAGTCAAAGACTGGCTTAGTACCTGGTTTAAGGCTACGTCCACGGTGGTTAAACCACATAGAATGCCAACCACCATTGAAGGCCCCCATGACATCATTGTCATAAGAATCTCCAACATAGAGCGTCGTCGATGGATTCATGTCAAATTGCTCAGCTGCGAGGTTGAAGATTTCCTTCTCAGGCTTTTGGAAACCTGTCGCCTGACTGACGATGACACGCTTAGGATCAACGTAATCATAAAGTCCCAACTTCTTAACCTTTTTAAGTTGATGCTCTGTTGGTCCATTGGTAATAATCCCCATAGGAACATTTTTTTCTTTAAGGAAATCAAGGGTCATGCGCATTTCATCAAGCATGGTGATATTCTCCAATTCATGCTCGTAAACCTCTTGGAAATGGTTACCCGTTTCTTCATCAATTTCACGATAGCCAAACTCCAAAAGGGTCTCTTTACAGCGCCAAAAACGGAAATACTCGGTTGTCCACTCACCTGCCATTACACGTGGAAAAACCAACATCAGAAATAGTGGCGGAAACGAATGTAGGCTTGATTCATGTGACTCATATCAAAGTCAGGGAAACATTTTTCCATGGCAATACGATAAGGTGCCTGTTGGTCGTAAAATAGTATCGTCAACGTCAAAAACAATAGAGGTAATCATCTGTCCGTTCTTTCTTATATCATTCTCTTGTCAGAGACTTAGGTAAATTAAGAGGTCTAACAACTAAACTACTGCATCAGCCACTCCTAGTGAAATCCTAAGTCTTGCAAAAGTAAGCTTTAAGTCAACTGTCTTAGGGCAATCTTACTCGTCTGTTTTTTATCAGAATGCAATTGCCCAAACAGTCTTATTATACCGTTTTTGCCCTTTCTTTCAATTTTTTGACCCCACTTAAGTAAAGATTATTCGTGTTTTGAAGATAGAAAAAGGTTTGGAACAATTTGTCCCAAACCTAATGCATCTTGTCATCTTTAGACACTTATTTAATTTCTTTAAATGTCATTTTTTGTTTGACTTCGCCCTGACCACCTTTGGCAATCTGGTAATAGAAATCCTTTGATGTGAAATGGTCACCATAAGCAAAGACCTTGTTGTACTGCCATTGTGACAATTGATCGTCCTCTTTTTTACCGAGAGTCAATGTTGTCTTCGTCACGCTGTATTCCCACTTAGCTGTTTGATCATTATAGGCCTTGTCAAAATCAGTCTGACTCTTAGCAGCATTAACCACTGTCGTACGATCCTGACTCACAAGTGCCTTGTTCCCACCTTCTTGGAAGGCTACATACATGACACGATTATTGACCTCACCGTTTAGAGAACTTGAGTACTGGTAAACCTTACCAGGTACAACACTATCCAAATGGTGTGTTCCCCAGTAATAGAAAGCACCAAATCCAGCTCCCGTAACCAAGAGACAGGCGAGAACGACACTAATAATGATATTTCTCTTTGACATGTCTTGCCCCTCTCTATTCGTCACCAGTTAGGTCAGAGAAAGTTGCCTCTGAGTCTGTTTCAGTGTGGCTTGAAGAACTTGATGATGAGCGTTCAACACTTGATGAAGCCTTAGATTCAGATGATTTCTCAGTGCTTGATGATGAACTTTCTTTTTCTTTGTAAACATCAACGTTGAAAGCCCACTTATCACCCTTGTAACTTACCTGAATTTGAGCATATTTTGCCTTGATAAGATCTGACAACTTACTATCACTGTTAAGAACATCGTAAATCTTTTGAGCGAGAGCTTTGGCATTGGCTTCCGTTTTAGCACCATCTTTAGGTCCACCTACAATGTCTTGAGCCTTAGGCGTTTCACCTTGACGGTAGAGGGACGTGCTTTCAGTGTCCTTCTTAGCAGTAGCATTTTCACCAGTCTTATCACCTTCATGTGAGAAGAAACTCCATGCAGGACGACCTGAACGTTTTTGTTGGTAAACTTGTTCGAATTCACTTTGAACCTTGTCTTGGAAAGCATCATCAGTCAATTCTTTTTCCTTAGAACTTTCTGTACTTGCTTTGCTTTCACTACTGCTTGCTGTTGAGCTTGATGCAGAAGATGATGATCCACTTGTCGAACTTGATGAAGCATCTTTAGATTCTGATGATGACGAAGATGAATCCTTGCCATCTTTAGAATCTTTGTCTTTATCGTTGTTATTGTTTGTAGTGCTATTTGAGAATGAAACGCTATTGTCAGAATTATCTGGAGCGTAAATCACTGTATTCTTAGAATGGTCATCAGAGACAAAAGTGCTGTTATTGATAATCACTCGGTTGTTATCACCATAATAGTTGTTGATAACAATCTTAGAATGTGCACAACGGTAACCATTACCAGTCACATGGTAACCTGCTGGGACATCACCATCACGTTTCAAGATGAGGACGTCACCTGCGAAGATAAGGTCAATATTCTGAATATTATTATCGTAGGCTAATTTTTCAATAGAAATTCCAGTCGCTTGAGAGATTCCCCACAAGGTATCTCCCCATTGAATCACGTATTGTTGGCCATCTAACTGCTGTGGATTGATGTTCTGAGTTGTCAAATTATTTGTAATTTGTTCAGGTGTGCTGGCAATCCAGTTTGTAATATCAGCAGCGTGAGCACTCGTTTGATTTTGATAAAAGCTATCTGCTAACACAGATACCGTAGGCATCCCAATAGGTGCTAGTAAAGCGCCAAGCATCACAGCTTTACTAACATAATTTTTCTTTTTCATCGTATTTCCTCCTTATATCATACGAAACTTACTTTGCCATTGTACACCCTTATTATTATATTTGTCAATAAATTCTATAACTTTCTAATCAAAGGTTAATACTAGTTAATGATTTGTCCTAAAAATAGACAAATCCTAGCTTTATTCATCTGACATTTAATCATTTGTCCTATCTTTAGAAGGTGATTTATGATACAATAATTACGACTATTTTATGGAGGACTAACATGTCAAATCAACACATGGAAGAATTAAACGATCAACAGATTGTCCGTCGTGAAAAAATGGCGGCCTTGGCTGAACAAGGAATCGATCCTTTTGGTAAGCGATTCGAACGCACAGCTACATCTGGTCAATTAAAAGAAAAATACGCTGACAAAACAAAAGAAGAATTGCACGAAATCAACGAAACTGCTACTATCGCAGGTCGTTTGATGACTAAACGTGGTAAAGGTAAAGTTGGCTTCGCCCACATCCAAGACCGCGATGGTCAAATCCAAATCTACGTGCGTAAAGATGCTGTCGGTGAAGAAAACTACGAAATCTTCAAGAAAGCTGACCTTGGTGACTTCCTCGGTGTCGAAGGTGAAGTTATGCGTACAGATATGGGAGAACTTTCTATTAAAGCTACTCATATCACACACTTGTCTAAAGCCCTTCGTCCATTGCCTGAGAAATTCCACGGACTTTCAGACGTTGAAACAATCTACCGTAAACGTTACCTCGATTTGATTTCTAACCGTGAAAGCTTTGACCGCTTTGTCACACGTTCAAAAATCATTTCTGAAATCCGTCGCTACCTCGATGCTCAAGGTTTCCTTGAAGTAGAAACACCTGTCCTTCACAACGAAGCTGGTGGTGCTGCTGCTAAACCTTTCATCACTCACCACAATGCTCAAAACATCGACATGGTGCTTCGTATCGCGACTGAACTCCACCTCAAACGTCTCATCGTTGGTGGTATGGAACGCGTTTACGAAATCGGACGTATCTTCCGTAACGAAGGTATGGATGCTACTCACAACCCTGAGTTCACATCTATCGAAGTTTACCAAGCTTACGCTGACTTCCACGATATCATGAACTTGACTGAAGGTATCATCCAACACGCTGCTAAAGCTGTTAAAGGTGACGGACCTATCAACTACCAAGGAACTGAAATCAAGATCAACGAACCATTCAAACGCATCCACATGGTTGACGCTATCAAGGAAATCACTGGCGTTGACTTCTGGCAAGACATGACTTTGGATGAAGCCAAAGCTATCGCTGCTGAAAAGAATGTTCCAGTTGAAAAACACTACACTGAAGTTGGTCACATCATCAACGCCTTCTTCGAAGAATTCGTTGAAGAAACATTGATTCAACCAACATTCGTTTACGGTCACCCAGTTGCTGTGTCTCCATTGGCTAAGAAAAACCCAGAAGACCCACGCTTCACTGACCGTTTCGAACTCTTCATCATGACTAAAGAGTACGGAAATGCCTTCACCGAATTGAACGACCCAATCGATCAATTGTCACGTTTCGAAGCACAAGCTGCTGCTAAAGAACTCGGTGACGACGAAGCAACAGGCATCGACTACGACTACGTTGAAGCCCTCGAATACGGTATGCCACCAACAGGTGGACTCGGAATCGGTATCGACCGTCTCTGCATGCTTCTTACTGACACAACAACCATCCGTGATGTCTTGTTGTTCCCAACGATGAAATAATAAAAATATCCCATTATTGAATAATGGGATATTTTTATATGAGGTATAAACGTGTTTAAAAAACTGAAGCCCCTTTTTAAGAAAAAATCAAGTGTGGTTGAGCAGCCTGAGACAAAGATCGAAGAAAGTCAATTAGACTTTCCCATAGATCGCGCAGATTATTTTTTCGATCACGCGCTTGTATTTTATTGTGAGGAAAATGATATTCCTTCAGAAAAACTAAGCAAATCAGATATGCTAGAGATTAGCAAAAGAGCTGCCTTTCATCTCAGTGTCTTCGTAGCCTGGTTAGTAAAACATGATTTTCTGAATCCCCAAAGCAATGGATTTAACCCTGAGGATGAACAGAAACTCAAGAATGAAACGATTACGGGTACAGACTATCTCTTTAAACATCTTGATGAAAAACTCTATTCATCTGATATTAGTGACACACTCCTCCCCTTCATCTCTGATTTTTATGAAGATTATATGGATTTCTGTTATACAGTTCTGGTTGATGATATTGCTAGAAGTGAATTTAGTTGGGAAATCTATCACTCGGTTGAAGATGATATTGACGAGATATTCAGTCAATATAAGACTTACATCGGATAATATGAAAAACGCTTCTCTCATCTCGAGTGAAGTATTTTCTTATTTCCAAAATTTTGATTTTGAAGTAGCAAGACATTATTTCAGATGTTTTTTCACATCGGAAAATCTCGATAAGTGCTCTCTTCGATTACAAAAATGATGTACTTTTATAACTTGGTCTTACGTAATGAATCACTATACCTAGATAAGTCAGCAAGCTTCTAATTGAACAAATTATTTAGAAGCTTATTTTTGATATAATGATATTAATTTGTATTCTTAGAAAGGGCTTATACAATGCCAGAGGGAATTAATTTATTTCAGGACACTTTGATAAAATCACTTAAGTTTGGTTTTGTTGATAACATTAAATATCAAGAGGGTGGTTATTCTCCCCAAATTCTTGTGAATAATAGTGATGAAAAGCGCTATGTCTTGACAGACCTACAGGAAGAATTGAGTAAGTGTACTGCTTTCTACTTTTCTGTCGCCTTTGTCACTAAAAATGGAATTGCCATGATTAAGTCTCAGTTATCAGATTTAATGGACAAGAAAGTGCCAGGAAAAATCTTGATTTCTCCTTATCTAGATTTCAACGACCCTGATGCAATGCGTGAGCTACTAAAACTTAAAAATGTTGAAGTTCGTTTAACGCCTGAAAAGATGCAGATGCACGCTAAATTCTATCTTTTCGAACATACTGGTAAACAGGTACTGATTTCAGGTAGTTCAAACCTCACACATACAGCTCTAAAAATTAATTATGAGTGGAATATCAAACTGACCTCTACTCATAACGGGGAGTTCATTCAAAATACCAAATCAGAATTTGACCGTATTTGGGAACAATCAGAGTTACTAACATCCGAAATAATTGATACCTATGCTAAAAAGAGAAAGAAGGTCATTAGTCTCACAAAGATTAATGATGAAGAGAAACTCCCCTATTCAGCTGAAAAAATTGTTCCTAATAAAATGCAAGAAGCCGCACTAGAAGGGCTCAAAAATATTCGAGAACAGGGAAAAGATAGAGCACTCGTTATTAGTGCCACAGGTACTGGTAAGACATTTTTATCTGCCTTTGACGTTAAACAATATAATCCTGAACGCATGTTATTCATCGTTCATCGCGAACAGATTCTCAAAAATCTTTAATAGATTTTCAAAAGTTCTGGGCTTTAATCCCTCTGAAGGACATATTTATCACTCGGGTGACGATTTAACTGGAAAAAAATATATTTTTTGCGACTATTCAAACATTGTCCCGCGAGGATAACTTAAAAGCTTTTTCAAAAGACTTCTTCGACTATATTCTAATAGACGAGGTACATAAGGCTGGAGCTGATTCATACAAAAAAGTTATGGGCCATTTTACACCGAATTTTTATCTAGGTATGACAGCAACTCCTGAACGTACTGATGGCCAAAATATTTACGAGATTTTCGACTATAATATTGCCTATGAAATTCGCTTACAAGATGCATTAGAAAATGACAATGCTCTGTCCTTTCGTCTATTTTGGCGTTAAAGACAAAGAAATTGATGGTCAACTTATTGACGAAAAATCAAATATCTCAAACCTTACATCAGATGAGCGTGTCAAACATATTCTAAATAAAATTGATTTCTATGGTGTTTGTAATAATCAAGTTCGTGGACTTATTTTTTGCTCATCAAAAGCAGAAGCCAGAGAATTATCAATAAAACTTAATCAACATGGAAAACGTACCATCGCATTAACTGGTGATGACGATATCAACTATCGTGAAAAGGTTGTTAAGCAACTAGAAGATGGAGAGCTTGAATATATCTTGACCGTTGATATTTTTAACGAGGGAATAGACATACCATCCGTAAACCAGGTAGTTATGTTGCGTAACACGCAATCAAGTATCATTTTTGTTCAGCAGCTTGGTCGTGGACTTCGTAAGCACAAAAGCAAGGATTACGTTACTATTATTGATTTTATTGGTAATTACAAAAACAACTATCTGATTCCGATTGCATTATTTGGAGATAAATCGATGAATAAAGATAATTACCGCCGTGAATTGCGTGAACCAAATATCTTGAGTGGTCTAACAACTGTAAACTTTGAGGAAGTTGCGAAAGAACAAATTTTCAAATCGATTACAAACACGGTTTTATCTAACATGAAAATTCTCAAAGATGCCTATACGGATCTTGAAAATAAACTTGGTAGAACCCCTATGCTAATCGACCATTTAACCTTTGATAATATTGATCCATAGTATTTTTCAACAATAACAGCTTCAAAAACTATGCAGATGTTATTAACAAATTTTCAAACAAGTCAATAGAACTCACTGATGCTGAAAGTAACTGGTTGAGTTTTATCACATTTGAACTTCTTCCTGGTAAACGAAAACATGAGCTGCTTCTACTTCAGGAACTTATCAAAAATGGTGAAGTCTCGAAAGATAAATTTATTGAGATATTGGAAACAGAACAATTATCTACTAAAGACTCAATCATCTCCTCTGTTGAAAATGTATTAAGTCTTCAATTCCTTAAATCTCAAGAGGTTAAAAAATTCGGTACAGACCCTCTAGTTACTTTAGAGAATAACATTTATAAGCTCAACCCAGAGGTTTTAGATAGTTTCAAGAACTCTGATTTTGCCTTGCTCTTTAATGATGTTATTGAGGCTGGACTTCTACAAACGAATGATTATCCTGAAATATTACATGTCAAAATATTCACGTCAGTGATGTCTGTAAACTTCTTAACTGGTCTAAGGATGAACCTCCACTTAATATTGGTGGCTATAAAATAGACAAGAACACTAACACTTGTCCAATCTTCATCACCTATCATAAAGATGATGAAATCAGTGATACTATCAAATACGAAGATGAGTTATTAAATGAAACTACTCTAAAATGGTTTTCTAAAAACAAGCGTACACTTGAGTCTCCAGATGTAAAAACAATTATCAATTCACCTGAAAATGGATTAGATCTAAAATTATTTATCATTAAAGATGACGCTGAAGGTGGAGATTTTTACTATTTAGGTGACTTGACCATCGTACCATCTACTGTTGAAGAATTAGTACGCCCACTGGAAAGTGGTAATGAAAGTATTGTTACTATGAATTTCAAACTAGATAATCCTGTCCCTGACACTCTTTACCGTTACATAACTAATAAATAAGAGCACCACAAAAGTGATGCTCTTATTTTGATAACAATTCTACAGCTGGTCTATCTACAGGTGCCCAATTCAAAGTTTT
>ENA-OQBV01000763-OQBV01000763.1-human-gut-metagenome-genome-assembly--contig:-NODE-763-length-17668-cov-4.394789_pt1 | contig 17668 bp, 13 predicted proteins | sample MGYA00242750_ERZ504559 | MGnify/ENA primary metagenome ERZ504559 (study PRJEB26092, sample SAMD00036230) | human gut metagenome | host: Homo sapiens | study: EMG produced TPA metagenomics assembly of... | reverse complement strand
TTCCACCTCTTCCCATTCCGAACAGAGAAGTTAAGCTTCGTCACGCCGATGGTACTGCGCAAGTGGGAGAGTAGGTAGTCGCCGTTTTCCGATCCCCGGTTTCCTTTTTGGATGCCGGGGATTTTTTTGTTGTTCCTTCACGGTCAGATCTCCCGGGAATAACCTGTTGATGTAAGGTGACACTGATATCTGCTCTTGGATGTCCAGGATTGACAGATAATCACTTAGTGGAAGGAAAAGGTTTATGGTTATTTTCTCTCTATCTGAAATTCATTACGGCTTCATTTTATTTTCCATTTGCGAGAGATTCGGGAATGGTAATATCTATAATTCTTTTAGATACATTGTAAAGATACTTCATTATACAGTATAATGAAACCTATTGAAAACGAGTTTATTGAAAAATTCTTTCTATTTTTGCATGTCATTTTGATCAGGAGATGACTTATATTTAATTTTTTATTCGATTCAAAATAAATTGTGTGATAGCATTGTAGAACTTTGATATATTTATAAAAAGGTACATATGCTATTGGGCTATAAAATAACATTGGCTTTCATGAGAATATTAAAGTTTATTGTGTGTTTGTTTTTTGAGTTCGTTTGTATCTAATGTATCAGCTCAAGTTGTAGAAAAGGTATTTGACATATTAGGTAGAGATAGTTTGTCCGTACAAAGAAACATTACGGTTTCGGATTCTGATTCTATTCGTCTGGTAGATATTCAAGCAGAGTTGGCGGCTGCAAAATTGAACGAAGCAAATCTACGGATGGAAGTGGAACAGATGAAACTGGCTGCATTTGTTGCAGATTCTTTGAAATTGGCAAAACAGAAGCATCGTATAGATTCGTTACGGATAGTTACTCAAGGTATTCCGGTTGTCGTAGATAATGATACATTATTTTATTTCTATGCCAAGCGGGGAGGACATACTCCACAGCAACGTGCAGAGAATGTGGCCAATGATATTACAGAATTAGGTAAACGTTTTAATCTGCAGCCTGATTCGCTTTATATTGAAAGTAGTGATATAGTAACAGACGTAATGTATGACAATAAGGTTATTGTTTCATTTACTGATTTGGATGGATTATGGGAAAACTGTTCGCGTGATCAGCTGGCAGCAAGTAAGCGTCTTGTTATTGTGGAAAAGTTGCGGCTGATGAAAGAAGAACATGGCATGTTGCAACTTTGTAAACGAATTATTTATTTTGTGCTGGTGCTTATTGGACAGTTTCTGCTGTTCTGGGGAACAAATTGGTTGTTCCGTAAATTAAAAGTACGTATTGTACGGCTGAGAAATACTCGGTTGAAACCATTTTCTATTCAGGACTATGAGCTTCTGGATACTCAGAAACAAGTGAAATTATTAATATTTCTTGCCAATCTGGTACGTTATGTTTTCATGTTTCTGCAATTGTTACTGACAGTGCCTTTGCTTTTTTCCATCTTTCCGCAGACAAAAAGCTTCGCCTATCTGTTGCTTTCTTATATTTGGGAACCCATAAGGAGTATTCTTGTTGGCATCGTTTCATATATACCTAATCTGTTTACTATTTTTGTCATTTATATGGCTATTAGGTATTTAGTTCGTTTGGTCCGTTATCTGGCAGGAGAAGTGCAGTCTGAACGGCTGAAATTACGTGGATTTTATCCAGATTGGGCTATTCCGACATATCATATCATTCGCTTTTTGCTCTATGCTTTTATGATAGCTATGATTTATCCTTATCTTCCGGGATCTAATTCTGGAGTATTTCAAGGTATTTCAGTATTTGTCGGTTTGATTGTGTCTTTAGGTTCAAGTACGGTTATTGGGAATATTATTGCTGGCCTGGTCATTACTTATATGCGTCCTTTTAAAATAGGAGATCGCATCAAACTAAACGATACAACCGGTAATGTGGTGGAGAAGACTCCATTGGTTACTCGTATTCGTACCCCAAAGAATGAAGTGGTAACAATACCTAATTCATTTGTCATGTCTTCACATACAGTTAACTTCAGTCAGTCTGCGCGTGAGTATGGATTAATTATTCATTCTGAAGTTAGCATTGGTTATGATGTACCATGGAGAGTTGTGAATAAGTTGTTGATTGAGGCTGCACTTAATACACCTGGAGTTGTGGATGATCCACGTCCATTTGTACTTTCCACTTCTTTAAGTGATTGGTATCCGGTTTACCAGGTAAATGCGTATATTAAGGATGCAGATTGTTTAGCTGAGATTTATTCGGATTTGCATCAAAATATTCAAGATCGTTTTAATGAGGCAGGTGTTGAAATTATGTCGCCTCATTATATGGCAGTACGTGATGGTAATGCTTCAACTATTCCATCGAATGAAAATATTGCTGAAGATGAAATCTGAGCAATCTAGCGTGGAATCAATTCATGCATCCGTGTAAACTTGCAGTCTATGAAAATTGGTTCTTATAAATACTGTCGTGTATTTTATTATGGATTAATAGCTGGTATAGCAATTGGAATATTTATAATATCGTATTTTCTTATATGTTATAATATTCCAATTGCTCATTTCAGTACTTCATTAAACGATGAAGATTGTTTACAAATTCAATTATCAAGTAAGTATTATGTATTTGACACAGGGGCGAATGTTACTGTTATTTGCTCGGACACAATACCGGGAAACTCTGTTTTCTCTATATCAAAGGATGTTACAGATATCCATGTCAATAAATTCCATGGAAGGGTATATCTTTTAAATCACTTTAAATTAGGTGAGCTGGAAACAAGATTTCAGACTTGCATGATAAATTCTGAAGACTTTTTGTTTGGTAATGCCTGTGGTATATTGGGAACGGATATTTTAAATAGAGCGAACTGGTTTATTGATTTTAAAGAGAAGAAGATAATAGCCGATTCAACTGTTCCTGAACATTACGATTTTATGTTGGAATATAATGTAAAGAACAACTTGTATTATGCAGACTTGGAGATAGGAAATTTGAGTGTCAAGGATATTCTGATAGATACCGGATACAGTCGTAGTGATTTGGTACTTGAAGAAAAACTCAGGCAAAGTTTGAAAGATCTATTGCTGTAAATAGTTTATTATAGGATTCACGATTGATATATATGATATTATTGCCATAATAATAAGTAGTCTTGTATTTTACCGATTGTGTATGTTGTTTGGATTTTCAAGCGGAAAATAGATGGTAAATTCCGTAAATTCTCCTTCTGTGCTGTTGACAAATATTCTTCCATCATGCGCCTTTATTATCTGGTCAACAAAGTTCAGGCCCAGTCCGAACCCTGATGCTCCGTTCCTGCGGCTGCGCTTTGCTGCCGCTGCACGTTCATACTTCTGGAAAATGATTCTCTGGTCGGCTTCGGATATGCCCAGACCATTGTCGCGTACTTTCAGGATGGTGTAGCGCTCGCTTTCTTCAGTGGTGATGCTTATTTCTACACTCTCCTTTGAGTATTTGATGGCATTGTCAATCAGATTGCTTATTACTTCACCCAGATAATCATTGTCGGCATAAGCAGTTTTGGCCTGTAATTTGACGATAAAGTTTACAGGTTTCTGTGCTTTGGCCTTGAATTTTTCGGTCAGTTTCTCTATTATTGGAGTAAGCTCGACTTCTGTTTTGTTCATCTCCAGTTTATGGTTCTCCAGCTTGGATATGGTCAGTATCTTGTTGGTGAGAGCAAACAAGTGGTCTGTTTCGCTTTCCGCTATGTTCATGTATTTGTTTTTTATCTCGGGTTTGCCTTCCAGTCTTCCGCTTTTCAGCATATCCTGCACCATCATAATTGTGCTTAGAGGTGTTTTCATGTCATGCACCATGGCGTATGAGAAGTCTTCACGGATTTGGGATATCTTATTCATTTTTGATATTATCCTTACTTGATAGATTATGCAGAATACTACAAAAATGAGAAGTATAGTTGTGGAAACTAAGAGTATCCCCATTTTTTGAAAAAAGAATTTATTTGGATTAATAATTTGGGCTTTAATAACATATGAGAAGTCACTCCTAATAGGGATTTTCTGTGTTTCAATATAAAAAAATGAATAATGTGCGTTCCCTTTATTTTGTATAATACTATCCCCTTTTAATAGATATAGACAAAAGTGATTGTTAATATTTTCTTCTTCTAGAATCTGTTTATAATATTTTGCTATTGTATCCAAAGAAATAGGTTTCCCAAGTTCATCTAATGATTCTTGCATATAAGCAAATTCCGGTATATCTTTTCCGCTATCACTTTGGGGCCTACTTTTAACCATTGTTCCTTGTGGTAAAGAACTTAATCTGGAAAATGTTTCAGCATCAATAGCATTCTCTAACAGATTACTTGTTTTAAATACTATTTCATTTTTGTTAAATTGGTACGAACTGTATAACCATATAATTTGTATTAGGACTAATATAAAAAGACCTGATATCGTTATTATTTTTATATATTTTCTCATTTAGCAGTTTTATTGCAAAGTTAACAACATTAAGTATATATAATCAAAGTTCCTCCAGAAAACTTCTTAACCTAAAGATAACGTAGTGATAACATAAACTCTTGTTCTTTGCGCATACCTTTGCAGCATAAGAATAACGAAATAACATAAAACATTTCAATTATGAGAAGAATGATGAAACTGGCTTTTGTAGCTATCGCAGGTTTTACCTGCATGCCGATTGCTGTAAGTGCACAGCAGATGCCTCCGGTACCGGTGGACAAGGAAGTGAGAATAGGTAAACTGGATAACGGACTTACATACTATATCCGTCATAATGAATATCCGAAGAACCAGGTAGACTTCTATATCGCCCAGAAGGTGGGCAGTATCCTTGAAGAGGATAACCAGCGCGGATTGGCGCATTTCCTTGAACACATGTGTTTCAACGGAACAAGGAACTTCCCGGGCAGCTCTATGATAAAATGGCTGGAGTCTGTAGGTGTGAAGTTCGGTTATAATCTGAATGCCTATACCAGCATTGATGAAACTGTATATCGTATCTCCAGTGTACCTACAGAGCGTATCGGGGTACAGGATTCATGTCTTATGATTCTGTCCGATTGGGCTGACGGCCTTTTGCTTGAAGGTAAGGAGATAGACGAGGAACGCTCCGTTATACATGAGGAATGGAGAAGCCAGCTGCCACCGAATATGAGAATAATGGAGAAACTGCTTCCGGAGATATATCCTGACAGCAGATACGGACACCGTCTTCCTATAGGAACTATGGAAGTGGTGGACAATTTCCCGCATCAGGCTCTTCGGGACTATTATGAAAAGTGGTACCGTCCTGACCTGCAGGGTATAGTAGTGGTGGGTGACATTGATGTGGACCGCATAGAAGGCAAGATCAAGGAATTATTCTCAAAGATTGAGAAGCCTGTAAATCCGGCAGAAAGGGTTTACTTCCCTGTAGCCGACAATGAAAAGCCTATTGTCGCTTTCGGTTCGGATAAGGAGCAGGATAAATATGTGGCTCAGATTATGTTCAAGTATGATGCCCTGCCTGATTCATTGAAGGGTACAATGGCTGATGTTACAACCTCTTATCTGCTTGATATGGCCCAGATGATGCTTCAGATAAGACTGAACGAACTGGGACAGAAGGCAGATGCTCCGTTTGCTGTAGCTTCTGCATTTTACGGTGAGTTCATTATGGCAAAGACTAAACAGGCTTTCCAGATGGCTATGGTTCCTAAGGGTAACAGCTTTAACGAAGGACTGAAGGCTGTCTATCGTGAGGCTCTTCGTGCCAAGAGGGGAGGATTTACCGCTACTGAATATGCGCGTTGTCGTACAGAGTATCTTTCTCAGCTTGAAAAGGCATATAACAACCGTAATCAGCAGGAAAACAAGACTCTTGCAGAATCGTATGTACGCAACTTCATCGACAAGAAACCTATACCGGGTATAGAAACGGAATATCAGATGATGAGCATGATTGTGAACCAGATACCTGTGGAAGCCGTTAATCAGATGTTCTCGCAGATTGTTTCTGACAAGAACCTGGTTGTTCTCGGCATGATGCCTGCACGCGAAGGCGAGTCCTGTCCTAAGGATGAAGATATACTCGCATTGCTTTCTCAGGTGGAAGCCGAAGACATTGCTCCTTACGTAGACAATGTGAAGGACGAGCCTTTGGTAAGCGAATTGCCGACAGCCGGAAAGGTTGTGAAGGAAAACATGCTTTCTGACTTCGGTGCCAAGGAGTGGATTCTTTCAAACGGTGCCAAAGTGATATTGAAGCAAACAGATTTTAAGTCGGATGAGATAAGTATGATGGCGGTTGCCAAAGGCGGTATGTCTGCTTGTGGTAATGATCAGGTTGCTGATCTGCTTTTTATGCCGGTTGTATTGGAACAACATGGTTTGGGTAACTTTACTAACTCGGATTTGAATAAACTGCTGGCTGGTAAGCAAGTTTCTTTGAAGATCTCTTTGGATGATTACATGCGCAGCCTTTCGGGAAATACAACTCCCAAGGACTTGAAAACTTATATGGAAATGCTATACATGACTTTCACTGGACTGAATGTTTCCGAGGATGAGTTTGTTTCTATGCAGAATCTGTATAAAGGATTAATTGAAAACCAAGGACAGAATCCGGCTTTTGTTTTCCAGAAGAAGTTACAGGAATTTTTGTTCGCTTCTCCAATCAAGCGGGTGTTTAGTGTTGATGATATTGAAAAGGCCAGTCGGAAGAACATTCTTGGTATCATTCGGGAACAGCTTATCAATGCGGCAGACTTTACCTTTGTGTTTAGTGGAAATTTTGATGAAGCAGAATTGAAAGTTTTGACTGAACAGTATATTGCTTCTCTTCCTTCTGCAAAAGATAAGAAGTCGGAAGTGAAACTCAACAGCGCAGTGGAAATTAAGTCTGGAAATGAAGAACAGGAATTTGCCATGAAGATGGAAGTACCACAGGGCAGTGCTGCTGTGATTGTGAGTGGTAAGATGCCTTATTCTTTCAAAAACAGATTGCTTGCATCTATGTCGGCACAGCTTATTTCTACTCGTCTGCTCAGTGAAGTACGCGAAAAGGAAGGAGCGGTATATAGCATATATACACAAGGCTCTCAGGACAGACTCTCAGAAATGTCTGTTACATATCAGACTATATTCCAGGTTAAGCCTGAAAAGAAAGACCGTGCGCTTGAAATCATCCGCAGCGAGTTTGAGAAGCTGGCAAAGGAAACTCCTGTGGAGGAACTTGACAAGGTGAAGGAGTTTATGGTGAAGCAAATCACTGAAGACGAACATACCAACAGCTACTGGTGCTCGATGATGGCTGGCAACGAGCTTCTGCCTTCTGAAATCTGTGTGAAGGCTGAACAGACCATACAGTCTATCACTCCTGAAGAAGTTTCCAATTATGTAAATAAAGTGATGAAACAGAATAATTACCGGGTACTGGTAATGATGCCGGACACAAAATAAAACATTTGTCAATGATCTGTGGAGTATAAGAACTGATGGAAACAGATCAAAAAAGCGGTACAGACGATGGATCTAATATTCCATGTAGTCTGTGCCGCTTTGGTGTATTTTAAGAGGGAAATTCTGTTCATCCGAATTAACTGTCGGAAGGCTTCTTCTACCTTCCTTACAGGAATAAGTTCTATTTTATTTTTTCTGTCCAGTCTTGTAAGTTATGTTTCGGAATCAGCATTCGGGTGAATCCAAGTTTTTCAGCTTCACTGATGCGTTGTTCAATACGATTAACAGGACGGATTTCTCCACTTAGTCCTACTTCGCCTGCCATACATACACCAGCTTCAATTTCTGTATCCATATTGCTGGAAAGAATGGCGCTGATGACGGCAAGGTCTATGGCCGGGTCATTTACTTTCAGTCCGCCTGCGATGTTCAGAAATACGTCTTTCTGTGCCAACTTGAATCCTACTCTTTTTTCCAGAACTGCTAATAACATATTCATACGCCTCAGGTCGAATCCTGTTGCTGAACGCTGAGGCATCCCATAGGCTGCAGTACTGACCAGAGCCTGTACTTCTATGAGGAAAGGACGTATGCCTTCAACTGCACAGGCGATTGCGACTCCACTCATACCTTCATGATCTTGGGTCAGTAATAGTTCCGAAGGATTGCTTACCTGACGGAGACCATCTTGACGCATCTCATAAATGCCTAGTTCGGCTGTACTTCCAAAACGGTTTTTGATGCTGCGGAGGATACGGTACATATAGTGTTGGTCACCTTCAAATTGGAGTACTGTGTCGACAATGTGCTCCAGAACTTTAGGACCCGCTATACTTCCTTCTTTATTGATGTGTCCGATCAGGATAACAGGCGTTCCGGTTTCTTTCGCAAACTTTAAAATAGACGCTGAACATTCGCGAACCTGCACGATACTTCCGGGAGAAGAATCTATGGTTTCTGTCGAAATTGTTTGTATGGAGTCGATAATGACCAGATCAGGAGCCGTATTTTTGATATTGGTGAAAATCTGTTCCAAAGACGTTTCACAGGCAATCAATAAGTCTGAGTTTGCCGGATGAGGAATACGGTCTGCACGGAGTTTGAGCTGACGTGCGCTTTCTTCTCCGGAAATGTAAAGTACTTTTTTCTGGGAAAGGCGTAAAACAGTTTGTAGAATAAGGGTTGATTTTCCAATGCCAGGTTCTCCACCGATTAGGGTTAGAGATCCTTCTACCAAACCTCCACCCAATACACGGTTCAGTTCTTCATCTCCCATGTCAATACGTTGTTCTTCTCCTGCGGTGATTTCATGCAATAGTTGAGGTTTGGATCGTATGGATTCAATTCCGTGTGCTACATGTTTTGCAACAGGAGCTTCTTTGCGTACAACTTCTTCTACAAATGTATTCCATTGTCCGCATGACGGACATTTTCCAGCCCATTTGGGAGATTCCTGTCCACAATTGGTGCAGACATAAACTGTTTTTTCCTTTGCCATAATGTATCTAGGGTTTATTGTGCAAAAATACAATGGACAGGATAATGTAGGTTGGGGACCGAGTTAAAGAAGTTAAAAGAACGGGCAGAATCAGAGATCGTTTTTGCAGGGTTTGTATAATACTTTCGCAAGGTGAAGGTTTGGATTTGCTTTCCTCAATATGGAGTGGAATAAAAAAAAGTATGTTTTTTCTTTATAAAAATGATGATTTGTAGAAAAATGTTATTACATTTGCTGCCATAAGAACTTTTAACAATGACTTTATACAATCTCTATATGATGACAATGGCGGGTGCAGGGCATACAATGCTGATGTCCGCAGGTACCTGGGGGATGACCCTTCGGGGTTAGAGAATGTATATAAGTGTTTCTACGTGATACACGCCTGTAAATAACGGGCAATCTTTTTTTCCAATAGTTTTATTTTGTATAACAACATTATTCCGTAAAAGTTTTCCGGGAGAAAGGAAGAACGGAATAACATTTTATTCATTACCCATGAAAGTATTGAAGTTTGGCGGTACATCCGTTGGATCCGTAAATAGTATGTTGAGTGTTAAGAAGATCGTAGAAGCAGTAGACGATCAGGTTATTGTTGTAGTTTCAGCATTAGGTGGCATTACTGATAAGTTGATAGCAACTTCACGTCTGGCCGCAGCTGGCGATTCTTCTTATGAAAAGGGCATGAAAGAAATTGTGAACCGCCATATCGAAATGGTATATACTGTGATTCCGGCAGGAAAAGAGCGTGAAGTCTTGCTGGATCAGGTTAATGGTTTGCTGAGTGAATTAAAAGATATTTTTCAAGGTATTTATCTGATTCATGACCTTTCTCCGAAAACTTCTGCTACCATTGTCAGCTATGGAGAACGTTTATCATCCAGTATTGTAACGGTTCTGATAAAAGATGCTGTCTGGTTTGATTCACGTACATTCATAAAGACGGAAAAGAAGCATAATCGCCATATATTAGATTCAGAACTGACTTCTCATCTGGTTAGAGAAGCTTTTAAAGATGCTCCTTCCATATCAATTGTTCCGGGATTTATTTCAACGGATAAGCAGACGGGTGAAGTGACGAATCTGGGGCGTGGAGGTTCTGATTATACAGCTTCCATTATAGCTGCCTCTCTGGATGCTGACAGACTGGAAATCTGGACAGATGTTGACGGATTTATGACTGCTGATCCGAAAGTGATCAGTACGGCTTATCCCATTACCGAATTAAGCTATGTTGAAGCTATGGAGCTTTGTAACTTCGGTGCAAAAGTGGTTTATCCTCCTACGATCTATCCGGTTTGTCATAAGAATATTCCGATTCTGGTAAAAAATACATTTAATCCAGATGCACCGGGTACGATTATCAAGCAAGAGGCAAATCATTTTTCCAAGCCGATCAAGGGTATTTCTTCCATCAATGATACATGTCTGATTACGATGACCGGATTAGGTATGGTGGGAGTGATCGGAGTAAACCATCGTATCTTCAAGACTTTGGCAGAGAATGGAATCAGTGTATTCCTGGTGTCTCAGGCTTCTTCTGAAAACTCGACTTCTATCGGTGTCCGTAATGAAGATGCTGCTTTGGCATGCAATGTTCTGAATGAAGAATTTGCGAAGGAAATCGAAATGGGAGAGATTTGCCCGATGATGGCCGAAGGCGGACTGGCTACTGTGGCTATTGTAGGTGAGAATATGAAACATACTCCGGGTATAGCCGGAAAACTGTTCGGTACTTTGGGACGCAATGGTATCAATGTGATTGCTTGTGCACAAGGAGCGTCTGAAACCAATATATCTTTTGTGGTAGCCGGAGATTCTTTGCGCAAGACCTTGAATGTAATTCATGATTCATTCTTCCTTTCCGAATATCAGGTATTGAATCTTTTTATCTGTGGTATCGGAACTGTAGGAGGAAGTTTGATTGAACAGATTCATAGCCAGCAGGAGAAATTGAAACGTGAGCGAGGTCTGAAATTACATGTAGTGGGTATAGCCAATGGACACCGGGCTTATTTTACCCGAGATGGAATAGATCTGTGCAATTATCGGCAAGAACTTGAAGAAAAAGGAATACCCTCTTCTCCTCAAGTATTGCATGATGAAATCATTGGCATGAATATATTTAATTCCGTTTTTGTTGATTGTACGGCCAGTGCAGACATTGCGGGTCTTTATAAAGACTTTCTGAAGCATAATATTTCTGTGGTGGCAGCAAATAAGATTGCCGCTTCATCGGAGTATGATATCTATGCTGAATTGAAACATATAGCCCGCCAGCGTGGAGTAAAATTCCTTTTCGAAACCAATGTGGGAGCCGGATTACCTATTATCAATACCATTAATGATTTGATCAACAGTGGTGACAAGATCCTGAAGATTGAGGCTGTGGTGAGCGGCACTTTGAATTATATATTCAATACGATCAGTGAAAAAGTGCCTTTGAGTGAAACCATTCGCCGGGCAAAAGAAGAGGGATATTCTGAACCGGATCCACGAATTGATTTGAGTGGCAAAGATGTGATCCGGAAGTTAGTGATATTAGCTCGTGAAGCCGGATATCGATTGGAGCAGGAAGATGTAGAGAAGCACCTTTTTATTCCGGATGATTTGTTTAACGGCTCTTTGGATGATTTCTGGAAGAATGTATCTTCTTTGGATGCAGATTTTGAGGCTCAGCGCAAACGGTTGGATGCAGAAGGAAAACGCTGGCGTTTTGTTGCCCGGTTGGAAAATGGAAAAGGTGTTGTAGCTTTGGAAGAGGTAGACCGTCATCATCCTTTCTACAACCTGGAAGGAAGCAACAATATTATTTTGCTGACAACAGAACGCTATAAGGAATATCCGATGCTGATACAGGGATACGGAGCTGGAGCGGGAGTGACAGCGGCCGGTGTATTTGCGGATATTATGAGCATAGCTAATATTTAAGGTACTAACCTGATAAAAATACCGTAATTATGAAGCATATCATTATTTTGGGTGATGGTATGGCCGATTGGCCCGTCCCTTCACTGAATGGAAAAACATTGTTGCAGTATGCATATACTCCCTATATGGATATGTTGGCTGCTATGGGGCAAACTGGTATGTTGAAAACGGTAGCTGATGGATTTCATCCGGGAAGCGAAGTCGCCAATATGTCGGTAATGGGCTATGATTTGCCGACAGTATATGAAGGACGTGGAGTACTTGAAGCCGCCAGTATCGGAGTGGAGCTGCAGCCCGGTGATATGGCGATGCGTTGTAATTTGGTTTGTGTAGAAGGGGATATTCTGAAAAATCATTCTGCAGGACATATTACAACGGAAGAAGCAGATGTGCTGATCCGTTATCTGGAAGATAAGCTGGGAACCGATAATATCCATTTTTATACAGGAGTGCAGTATCGGCATTTGTTGGTTGTGAAAGGAGGGGACAAGCGGTTAGCCTGTGTGCCTCCTCATGATATACCTCTGCAACCTTTCCGCCCTAATCTGATTCAGGCAGAATGCCCGCAGGCTCAGGAAACTGCTCATCTGTTGAATACATTGATTTTAAAATCGCAGGAGTTGCTGGCCGGTCATCCGTTGAATCTGCAAAGAAAGGCAGAAGGAAAAGATCCGGCTAACAGCATCTGGCCCTGGAGCCCGGGATATCGTCCCCGGATGACTCCGCTTTCACAAAAATATCCTTCTATTCGCAAGGGGGCTGTAATTACAGCTGTTGATTTGATCCGGGGGATCGGGCATTATGCAGGCTTGCGTTGTATTGATGTAGAAGGAGCAACCGGACTTTATACTACTAATTACGAAGGGAAGGCTCAGGCTGCTCTGGAAGCATTGCGTACGGATGATTTTGTGTATTTGCATATTGAGGCCAGTGATGAGGCCGGTCATGAAGGAGATATTCCTTTAAAGTTACAGACAATAGAAAATCTGGACCGGCGTGTCGTTGGGCCGATTTATGAAACAGTAAAAGACTGGGAGGAACCTGTGGCTATCGCAGTACTGCCGGATCATCCGACTCCCTGTGCTCATCGTACTCATACAGCAGAACCTGTTCCATTTCTGATTTGGCATAAAGGTATTCAGCCTGATGGTGTTACTGAATATAGTGAAACAGCTTGCCAAAATGGTTGTTGTGGCCATCTGGAGAAGGACGAGTTCATGAACCTGTTTTTAGGAGATTTATAAATTAACCTGTCAAACGTAAAATAGATACCTATGAAATATTACAGCACTAACCGAAAGGCTTCAGATGCAACTTTGGAAGAAGCCGTTGTAAAAGGACTGGCTGCAGATCGCGGTCTATATATGCCTCACAACATTCGTATTTTGCCTGCATCCTTTTATGAACAGATAGATCAGTTGTCTTTTCAGGAAATAGCTTCTCAGGTTGCAGATGCATTCTTTTGGAGAAGATGTTCCGGCTGAAACTTTGAAGCAGATTGTCTATGATACATTGAGTTTTTGATGTTCCGGTGGTTCGTGTGAAAGAAAATATTTATTCTTTGGAACTCTTTCATGGACCTACTTTGGCCTTCAAGGATGTAGGCGGACGTTTTATGGCACGTCTGCTGGGTTATTTCATCCGAAAAGAAGGCAAGCGTCAGGTGAATGTGCTGGTTGCAACATCTGGAGATACAGGCAGTGCGGTAGCCAATGGATTTCTGGGAGTGGAAGGTATTCATGTGTATGTGCTTTATCCGAAAGGTAAAGTTAGTGAGATACAGGAGAAACAGTTTACGACCCTGGGACGCAACATTACGGCAGTAGAGGTGGATGGAACTTTCGATGACTGTCAGGCTTTGGTCAAAAGCGCATTTATGGATCAGGAATTGAATGAACGGATGCAGCTGACTTCCGCAAATTCAATTAATGTTGCTCGTTTTTTGCCTCAGGCTTTTTATTATTTCTACGCCTATGCTCAAATGAAGAAACTGGGCAGGGAAAAGGAGCTTGTTGTCTGTGTGCCTAGTGGAAACTTCGGTAATATTACAGCCGGACTTTTTGCCAAACGGATGGGGTTGCCGGTGAAGCGGTTTATTGCAGCCAATAACCGGAATGACATTTTTTATCAATATCTGAAAACTGGTCAATATGCTCCGAAACCTTCCGTGCAGACCATTGCTAATGCTATGGACGTTGGCGATCCCAGCAATTTTGCCCGAATTCTGGATTTGTATGAAGGAAGCCATGATGCAATTGCTTCTGAGATCAGTGGTGAAACTTATACAGATGATCAGATCAGGGAAACAGTCCAGCTGACTTATGATGAGACTGGCTATTTGCTGGATCCGCATGGAGCCTGTGGCTATCGGGCCTTGTCTGAAAATCTACAGCTAGGAGAAGTTGGTGTTTTCCTGGAGACAGCTCATCCGGCTAAATTCTTACATACGGTAGAGGATATCATCGGTACAGATATAAATATTCCGGAAAAGCTTAAAGCTTTCATGAACGGAACCAAACAGTCTGTTCCAATGTCGAAAAACTTTATGACTTTCAAAGAATGGCTATTGAAACAATAGCATAGCAAGATTTTTTTGAAGCTAACTGTTTGTTGATGTGAGAGGGCGCTTTGGAATAGGATTGTTCATATTCTGAAAGCGTCTTCTTTTCTATTATTTTCAGAGAAAAGCGGATACATACTTTTCTTGTAAAAGGATATTCTTTACCTTTGCCGCAAATTAAGTAAACATGGGAAAAGGTAAATTAGCAAAGTTTGCAGATATGGCGGAATATCCGCATGTGTTTGAATATCCGTATTCAGTGGCTGACGAAGTTCCTTTTGAAATGAAAGGACACTGGAATCGTGATTTTTTTAAAAATGATCATCCGATTGTTCTGGAGCTGGGCTGTGGCAGAGGAGAATATACCGTAGGATTAGCCCGCCGTTATCCGGAAAAGAATTTTATCGGGGTTGATATCAAAGGAGCGAGAATGTGGACTGGTGCAACGGAAGCTTTGCGGGAAGGATTGAAGAATGCTGCCTTTTTGCGTACCAATATTGAAATCATAGATCGTTTCTTTGCACCGGGTGAGGTGAGTGAAATCTGGCTGACTTTCTCTGATCCTCAAATGAAGAAGGCAACGAAGCGTCTGACTTCTACTTATTTTATGAATCGCTATCGGAAATTCTTGATTCCCGACGGACTTGTTCATCTGAAGACTGACAGTAATTTCATGTTTACTTATACAAAGTATATGATTGAGACCAACCATTTGCCGGTTGATTTTATGACGGATGATCTGTATCACTCAGGAATGGATGATGACATTCTGAGCATTCGTACTTATTATGAACAGCAATGGCTGGACCGTGGACTGAATATCAAGTATATCAAATTCCACTTGCCGCAGGAAGGTGAATTGCAGGAACCCGATGTGGAAATCGAACTGGATGATTACCGCAGTTACAACCGGAGCAAACGGAGTGGATTGAAAACAAGTAAATAAAAACAGATATGACTCTTTATCCTAAATTGATTCTTGACGCATTGGCTACCGTGCGTTATCCGGGTAACGGAAAGAATATTGTGGAAGCTGAGATGGTGGCTGACAATCTTCGTATTGATGGTATGAAGGTCAGCTTTTCACTGATCTTTGAGAAACCGACTGATCCTTTTATGAAATCGGTTGTCAGAGCAGCAGAAACTGCTATTCATACGTATGTTTCAAAAGAGGTGGAAGTAACGATTGCTACTGAAAGCAAGCAGGCTGCACGTCCTGAACCGGGCAAGATGCTTCCGCAGGTAAAAAACGTAATTGCTGTTTCATCTGGTAAAGGAGGTGTCGGCAAGTCTACGGTAGCAGCGAACCTGGCTGTAGCGCTGGCAAAACTGGGATATAAGGTTGGACTGCTGGATGCTGATATTTTCGGCCCTTCCGTTCCTAAGATGTTTCAGGTGGAAGATGCACGTCCTTATGCAGAAACCATTGACGGACGTGATCTGATCATTCCGGTTGAAAAATATGGTATCAAGCTGTTGTCTATCGGCTTTTTTGTAGATCCGGATCAGGCAACTTTATGGCGTGGGGGTATGGCCAGCAATGCGCTGAAGCAACTTGTTGGAGATGCCAACTGGGGAGATCTGGATTATTTCGTGTTGGATACTCCTCCGGGTACCAGTGATATCCATCTGACTTTGCTTCAGACTTTGGCTATCACCGGAGCTGTGATTGTCAGCACTCCGCAGGAAGTTGCCTTGGCTGATGCACGCAAGGGGATTAACATGTATACCAATGATAAAGTGAATGTGCCTATATTGGGATTGGTAGAGAATATGGCTTGGTTTACTCCGGCTGAACTTCCGAATAACCGTTATTATCTGTTTGGCAAGGAAGGAACCAAACGTCTGGCTGAAGAACTGAATGTTCCTCTGTTAGGACAGATTCCTATCGTACAGAGCATCTGTGAAAATGGTGACAAGGGTACTCCGGCTGCACTGGATGAAAATTCTGTAACGGGACAGGCTTTCATCGAACTGGCACGCAATGTTGTAGCTCAGACAGAAAAGCGAAATGCCGAACTGGCTCCTACACAAATCGTAGAGACACATAAGTAATATCTGATAAATATCTATAAATCTCTAAATTCTAAACCATGATTCGAAAAATCAGTCTGACGGCTTGTCTCCTTGGAGCAGTAGCCGGTTATGCACAGACAACCACATCGCTGGCTGGATTTTCCTATGGCGATGTTGCGGCTCCAACGGGGAAAGAATGGGAGTCGCCTCAAGAGTTGGCATTGAACAAAGAACAGCCTCGTGCCTGGTTCTTTGCTTTTTCCAATGTAGATGAAGCACGTAAGGTGCTTCCTCAGCACAGTCCTTATTGGATGTCATTGGATGGTACCTGGAAGTTTAATTGGGTTGGAAACCCGGAAGAACGTCCGGCCGATTTTTATCAGCCGGCCTATGATGTATCTGCATGGGATGATGTTACAGTTCCGATGCAGTGGAATGTTGCAGGTATTCAGAAAGACGGTTCCCTGAAATATGGTGTTCCCATTTATGCCAATCAGCCGGTTATTTTCCAGCATAAGGTGGAAGTAGGCGACTGGAAAGGTGGTGTGATGCGTACTCCTCCCAAGGATTGGGTTACTTACAAGCATCGGAATGAAGTAGGCTCTTACCGTCGCACTTTTACTGTTCCTGCCGGATGGGAAGGACGTGAAGTATATATCAACTTTGATGGTGTATCTTCTTTCTTCTATTTGTGGGTGAACGGACATTACGTAGGTTTTTCCAAGAACTCACGTAATACGGCTTCTTTTGATGTGACACCTTATTTAAATAAGGAAGGCGAGAACGTTGTAGCTGTCGAAGTTTATCGTAATTCCGACGGTTCATTCCTGGAAGCACAGGATATGTTCCGTTTGCCGGGTATTTTCCGTTCTGTATCCTTGACCTCTACTTCAAAAGTACAGGTACGTGACTTGCGTGTAATTCCTGATCTGGATGCAAACTATGAAAACGGATCGGCTACCATTACTGCTGATATCCGTAATCTGGACAAGAAAACAGCAAAAGGATATACCATGTCTTATACTTTGTATGCCAATAAGCTGTATTCAGATGAAAATACTTCTGTGTCAGGAGTAAATGCTTCAGCTCCGGTTCTGGAACTGAAGAAAGGTGAAAGTACTTCAGCGGTAACAACACTGGAAGTAAAGGCTCCGAACAAGTGGTCTGCAGAAACTCCTTATCGTTATACACTGGTTGGTCAGCTGAAAGATAAGAAAGGTCGTGTCGTAG
>ENA-OQBV01000762-OQBV01000762.1-human-gut-metagenome-genome-assembly--contig:-NODE-762-length-17676-cov-3.157217_pt1 | contig 17676 bp, 12 predicted proteins | sample MGYA00242750_ERZ504559 | MGnify/ENA primary metagenome ERZ504559 (study PRJEB26092, sample SAMD00036230) | human gut metagenome | host: Homo sapiens | study: EMG produced TPA metagenomics assembly of... | reverse complement strand
CGAAAAAAAAGTGTAGAAATCTTGCACTGTATCTAAAGTTTGTATACTTTTGCTTCCAAAAATCTGTTCCGTTACTTCTAAAGTAACAGTCTTGAATTTACTGTTTATAATGTAATGTGAAGTTTTAAAATTGATTATATAGAAATGTTAATGTGATTAATTATTACTTTATTTGCTTTGTCTAATTCATCGTTTTTAAAACTTTTCAAATAGGTTTCGGTCACCTTTGTGGAGGAGTGCCCTAGGGCATCACAAATCAATTGTTCCGAAAAGTGGCAGTATTTAGCCAAAGTGGCCCAAGTGTGGCGGCTGGTGTAGGAACTGACATTGAGTTTGATTCCGCAGTATACCGCCAGTTGTTTCAGGTCATAGTTCAGTTTCCGCAAGGCATGTTGGTATTCTGCATATTCTTCTTCGCTTTTCCGGTTTCCACTGAGAATGGGAAGCAGGTAGGGGGAGTTGGAATCTGTATTTTGATACCGTTTGATAAGGTTCATGGCAGCGGGAGGAATCTCTACGGTGAGCAGGGTTCCTGTTTTGTGGCGGCGGTAGGAGATAACGGAATCTTGCAGGTCTGTTTTGCGCAGGTGTGCCAGATCCACAAAGGGCATCCCGCGTAACAGGAACATTAGGGTAATCCATGCCCGGCTCTCTTCCATACTTTGCGGCAAGGGGCGTGGAAGGGAGGCACTTAATAATTTGCTCATGTCTTTGGCATCGAGGGCGCGTTTGGTATTGGCTTTTACACCAGTATATACGTGACGGAAAAGACGGGGCTTTTCTTCTGTCAGACCATCGTCCACGGCTTTGTTGTAGATGCTTCGCAAGGTACGCATATAAGTGGAAACAGTGTTCCAGGTGCATCCCTTGTTACGCAGGTGGTTCTCAAATTGTTTCAGGTATGAACGTTCCATCTGGTTGAACCGGATGGTGTCGGTCTTGCAGAAGAGCATGAAGGCGTTCAATGTGCTTTGGTAGATGTGGGCGGTACTGAAACGCTCTTCTTCTTTTAGCGACCGGATAAGTTGTTCCATAAATAGGGTCAGGTTAGATTTTTCTTTCATTGTTCTTTCATTTTTAAAATTTAGATACTGTATATTTCTCAGTTTAAATGCGCATTCTCTGAGTTAATCTTAAAAGTCCGGATGAGTTTATTTGTTCATCGTTTTATTTCTTTTTGTGATAGCTTGTGCTTTTTCCTCGCTTTTTGACGATTGGCGGAGGTCTTGTGAGTACGTCTTGTTGTTTTTTTCGTCTAACTGTAAATAATTTATATGAAAAGAATGAAAAATATCAGGCTAGGAACACTTGTCGCATGTATGTGCGTGTTATGGGGGTGCGAGAAACCCAATGTGAATATTGTGATGCCGCAGGAAGCGTCGAACCGGGTGCTGTTTGCTGGAGAACATTTGAAAAAAGCGCTGGAAGATGCGGGGTATTCGTCTGTTATGTTGTCGGATACTGCCGGTATAGATAAAGATGAGGTCTGCATCCGTCTGGAACAGGCTACTGATACAGCCGGACTGAAAAAAGGAGGGATTTACCATTTCTACCCGTGGAAACATGACTACAGTGACAGGAAACGACGGAAACGGTGTGATTTACGGCTGTCGTGAATTGATAGATCATGTAGGACAATACAAGGATTTGAAGTTTCCGGCACAACTGACGGATGCTCCTGAAATGGTGCTTCGCGGAGGTTGTGTAGGGATTCAGAAAATGGAATACCTGCCCGGAAGAGGGGTGTATGAGTATCCCTATACGCCGGAGAGCTTCCCTTGGTTTTATGATAAGGAACAATGGATAAAAATATCTGGATATGCTGGTGGAAAACCGTATGAATTCCTTGTATCTGTGGAACGGGCATCCGTTTGCTTCCTTGGTGAAGCTGGAAGAGTATCCTTTTGCCGTAGAAGTGGATGAGGAAACTTTCAAGAAAAATGAGGAAATGTTCTCGTTTCTGACTGCCGAAGCGGACAAGAGAGGTATTTTTGTGATCCAGATGTTTTATAATATATTGTTAAGCAAGCCTTTTGCCGAGCATTACGGGTTGAAAACACAGGATCGTAACCGTCCTATTACTCCGCTGATCAGTGATTATACACGTAAGTCGGTGGCCGCGTTTATAGAAAAATATCCCAATGTGGGTTTGCTGGTATGCTTGGGGGAAGCGATGGATACCTACGAGGATGATGTGGAGTGGTTTACCAAAACCATTATTCCGGGAGTGAAGGACGGGTTGAAGGCACTGGGGCGTACGGATGAGCCGCCCATCTTGCTGCGTGCGCACGATACGGACTGCAAGATGGTGATGGATGCCGCACTGCCGTTATACAAGAACCTCTATACCATGCATAAATACAATGGTGAGTCACTGACTACTTACGAACCGCGAGGTCCTTGGTCCAAGATACATTCGGATCTGAGTGCTTTGGGAAGTATTCATATCAGTAATGTGCATATTCTGGCAAACTTGGAACCGTGGCGTTGGGGATCTCCCGACTTTGTACAGAAAGCGGTGAATGCCATGCACAATGTACATGGAGCAAATGCCCTGCATCTGTATCCGCAGGCTTCTTATTGGGACTGGCCGTACACGGCTGATAAGTTGCCGGATGGCAAACGGGAGTATCAGCTGGACCGTGACTGGATATGGTACAAAACCTGGGGACGCTATGCATGGAACTGTCATCGGGACCGTTCATCTGAAGTGGAATATTGGGACAAGCAGTTGGGTGATTATTATGGTACGACTTCTGCCGAAGCTGGAGATATTCTGGAGGCATATGAGCAGAGTGGAGAGATTGCTCCGAAGTTGCTCCGCCGTTTCGGCATCACGGAAGGGAACCGGCAGACTTTGTTGCTGGGTATGTTTATGAGTCAGTTGGTGAATCCTTATAAATATACTATCTATCCGGGATTTTATGAGAGTTGCGGGCCGGAGGGCGAGAAGCTGATAGAATATGTGGAGAAAGAATGGAAAAAACAGCCACATGTGGGCGAATTGCCGTTGGATATTGTGGCGCAGGTGGTGGAACACGGTGACAAGGCGGTGGCGGCCATTGATAAGGCTGCCGCAGCGGTGACTCGTAATAAAGAGGAGTTCGGACGTTTGCAGAATGACATGCATTGCTATCGTGAGTTTGCATACGCGTTTAACCTGAAAGTGAAAGCTGCGCAGCGTGTCTTGAACTATCAGTGGGGAAAGGATTTGAACGAATTGGATGCTGCTATTCCATTGATGGAACAAAGTCTGGATCATTACCGCAAGCTGGTGGCATTGACGGATAGTACTTATTATTATGCCAACAGTATGCAGACCGCGCAACGCCGTATTCCTATCGGTGGTGACGGTGGCAAGAACAAGACCTGGAAAGAGATGCTGGTGCATTATGAAAATGAACTGGCTAATTTCAAGGCGAACTTGCAGTTGCTGAAAGATAAGGCGGCAGGTAAGGTGACGGAAAGTGCAGCTGAGATAAAACCTTTGTCCGCCGCAAATGTGAAGATTCTGAACGGACTGACTCCGGTGAAACTGGCGACGGGTGCAAGCCTGTTTTCCAATGTGCCGGGCAAGGTAGATGCGTTGGCCGCTGAGCTGGAAGGGCTGACTGCTTATAGAATGAACGGGGATGTGCAGCGCAAGGAAGGTACGACAATAGAGTTTGAAGCGGCTGCTCCGGTGAACTTGTTGGTGGGTTATTTCCGTGATGACCAGAAGAAGTATGCGAAAGCTCCGAAACTGGAAACGGACGCTTCTGCCAATGATTACGGTCAGGCGGAACCGAAACTGACCAATGCCATACGCATAGCGGGTATGCCGCTGGCGAATGTACATGCATATCATTTTGAGGCTGGAAAGCATACCTTGTTGCTGCCGAAAGGATATACGATGGTGTTGGGATTTACAGACGCGCAGGTAACTCCGCGTAATGCGGGACTGGCCGGTGCGGAGGAAACGATGGACTGGATGTTCTATTAGTAGCCGTAGTTCCAGAGGCTGGAATCCGTAGTATAGCGTAAAATTTTCAAGTATATCTTGAGAATTTTACGCTATTTTTGTACATAGTTCTAAGATTTTTATAAGGAAAAGTTGCTTAACTGATAAACTTTTTTTTATTTTTGTCGTATGAGCAGAAAGATAATAGCATACGAAAACTACTATTAAAGATTTTTTTGATGCTCTGGATAAAGGTACGCAAGAAAAAGTCCTATATGGATTACTCTTATTAAAGACTCAAGATAGACTACCGGCAAAGTATGTGAAGTTTCTTAAAGAGGGTCTGTATGAGTTAAGAATAGAGTGGCAAGGTAATATCTATAGGATTTTCTTCTGTTATGATGAAGGGCATATTGTTATATTGTTCAATGAATGCTTTCTTTACCGGGCAAATAATTGAAGAGGCAAGGAAGAAAGCAAATATGACACAGGCGGAACTTGCCGAAAAGATAGGGACTAATAAGTCTTATATTTCCCGTGTGGAAACAGGAAAAACAGAGCCTAAGGTTTCTACTTTTTATCGTATTGCTTCTGCTTTGGGATTGAATGTTGAGCTGACCCCTGCTATGTGATGGTAAAAATAGAGAATGAGATAAAAGTTTTCTGAATGGGTACATTTTCTTCTTTTGTCCGTCTTGCCAATAGATAAAAAGATAATTATGAAGAAGATATTGATACTGGCATTTTCACTGTTGTCATTGGGAACATACGCCCAACGTGAAGTTCCGCAATCGCGCATGGAGCAGATTTATGAGGAAGCCAAGACTCCTTATAAATATGGGCTGGCTGTAGCTCCGGCCGACAACAAGCATAAAATAGACTGCCCTACCGTGTTCCGCGAAGGGGATAAGTGGTATATGACCTACGTGGTTTATAATGGTAAGAGCGGATTGGACGGACGTGGATACGAGACATGGATAGCCGAAAGTGATAATCTGTTGGAATGGCGTACATTGGGACGTGTCTTGTCTTATCGTGACGGATTCTGGGATTGCAACCAGCGTGGTGGTTTCCCTGCATTGCCGGATATGGAGTGGGGAGGAAGCTATGCCCTGCAGACGTATAAAGGCAAGCATTGGATGACTTATCTGGGTGGGGAAGGGACCGGATATGAATCGGTGAACAAGCCGCTGTATATTGGTTTGGCCTGGACAGACCGGCCTTTGGGTTCCGCCCATGAATGGCAGGCACAGGACCAGCCCGTGATGAGTATCCATGATAAAGACGCGCAATGGTGGGAAAAGCTGACTCAATATAAGAGTGTGGTCTATTGGGATAAGGAGAAAACATTGGGCGCACCTTTCGTCATGTTCTATAACGCGGCAGGACGGCATCCGGAAACGGATTTGAAAGCGGAACGGGTGGGTATCGCCTTGTCCAAAGATATGAAGAAATGGAAACGATATCCGGGCAATCCGGTCTTTGCACACGAAGCGGACGGAACCATTACGGGGGATGCGCATATCCAGAAAATGGGCGATGTGTATGTCATGTTCTACTTCTCGGCTTTTGAACCGAGCCGCAAATACAAGGCATTTAATACATTTGCTGCCAGTTATGACCTAGTACATTGGACGGATTGGAAAGGGGCGGATTTGATTATCCCTTCTAAAGACTATGATGAATTGTTCGCTCATAAGAGTTATGTGGTGAAATACAATGGGGTGGTGTATCATTTCTATTGTGCCGTGAATGACGCGGAACAACGTGGTATAGCCATTGCTACCAGCAAACCGATGGGACGTTCACAAGTGCATTTCCCGGAACGGGAGGTGAAGAATCGCCGGATGGTGATGGAATTGGATAAAGGATGGAAAACATGGCTGACGGAAGCAACTCATCTGAAAGGGTTGTTTGCTCAAAAGGCAATAGAAGTAAATATTCCTCATAACTGGGATGATTATTATGGCTACCGCCAACTGACACATGGTAATTTGCACGGTACTGCCATATACGAAAAGACCTTCACATTGGATGATTCTCAGTTTCTAATTTCCAACTCTTCATTCGGAAAACGTTATTTTCTTCGTTTTGAGGGAGTGGGGACGTATGCCACTATAACGTTGAATGGAAAGGATTTCGGCCGTCATCCCGTAGGGCGTACTACGCTGACATTGGATGTGACGGATGCGTTGAAGCTGGGAGAGAATAAGCTGGTAGTGAAAGCGGAACATCCTGAAATGATAGCCGACATGCCTTGGGTGTGCGGTGGCTGTTCCTCGGAATGGGGATTCAGCGAAGGTTCCCAGCCTTTGGGAATTTTCCGTCCCGTGGTGCTGGAGGCTACGGATGAGATCCGCATTGAGCCTTTCGGAGTGCATATCTGGAATGATGATAAGGCGGGAACTGTCTTTGTGGAAACGGAGGTGAAAAATTACGGAAAGACTGCTGAGACGGTGGAAGTGGTTAATAAATTCAGTAATGCGGATGGCAAGCAGGTGTTCCGCCTGACGGAGAAGGTGACTTTGCATCCGGGTGAAAGGAAGGTGGTGAAGCAACAATCGCCAGTGCAGAATCCTGTTTTATGGAGTACGGAGAATCCTTATTTGTATAAACTGGCCAGTATGATAAAGCGTGGTAAGAGTACTACGGATGAGATTTAGTACACCCTTTGGTATCCGTACCATCAGTTGGCCGGTGAAACGGGAGGATGGTGACGGACGGTTCTATCTGAATGGACAGCCTGTCTTTATCAATGGAGTGTGTGAATATGAACATCAGTTCGGACAAAGCCATGCTTTCAGCCGTGAGCAGGTGGCAGCCCGTGTGAAACAGATCCGTGCGGCGGGCTTCAACGCTTTCCGTGACGCTCACCAGCCCCATCACCTGGATTATCAGAAATATTGGGACAAGGAAGGAGTCTTGTGGTGGACTCAGTTTTCGGCCCACGTGTGGTATGATACTCCGGAGTTTCGTGAGAATTTCAAGAAACTACTCCGCCAGTGGGTGAAAGAGCGTCGTAACTCGCCCAGTGTGGTGATGTGGGGATTGCAGAACGAAAGCACGCTGCCTAAGGAGTTTGCCGAGGAGTGTAGTGAGATTATCCGGGAAATGGATCCTACGGCCCGTACCATGCGTGTGATTACTACGTGTAATGGTGGTGATGGGACAGATTGGAATGTTATTCAGAACTGGAGTGGAACTTATGGTGGTGATGTGAATAAGTATGGCCGTGAATTGTCACAGAAGAATCAGTTGTTGAACGGTGAATATGGGGCATGGCGCAGCATCGGATTGCATACGGAACCGGCAGCTTTTGATGTGAATGGTGTATGGAGCGAGGAGCGTATGTGCCAGCTGATGGAAACCAAGATACGACTGGCGGAACAGGCAAAGGACAGTGTGTGCGGACAATTCCAATGGATATTCAGCAGTCATGATATCCGGGACGCCGCCAGCCGGATGCAAGCCGTATCGCCGGATAGATAAGGTGGGACCATTTAATTATAAAGGATTGGTGACTCCGTGGGAGGAGCCGCTGGATGTATATTATATGTATCGCGCGAACTATGTGCCGGCTTCCGAAGATCCGATGGTTTATCTGGCATCTCATACATGGGAGGACCGTTTTGCAACAGGCCGCAGACGGGCTACCATTGAGGCGTACAGCAATTGTGACAGTGTGTTGCTGTACAATGATGCGGTGGATGCTGAATACTTGGGACGGAAATTGAATCATGGGGTGGGGACTCATTTCATGTGGGAAAACCGCGATATCCGTTACAATGTGCTTCGTGCTGTGGGGTACTTTAAAGGAAAACCGGCAGCGGAAGATGTGCTGGTGCTGAACGGTCTGGAAAAAGCTCCTCATTTTGAGGCTCTTTACCGTGGTTCTGCTATAGTGCCTGTTGCTGCCGACCGGTTGAACGGAACTGATTTGTTGAAAGGAGCTGAGGGATATACGTATCTTTATCGTTTGAATTGCGGAGGAGACGCTTATACGGATACGTATGGTCAGGTCTGGGCGCAGGATAACAGCCGTTATTCTCATTCGTGGGCGGAATCATTTGTTCATCCGTCGGATAGTGTACAGTTGTTGAGCCCTTATCAGGCGAGCCAGCGTACCACGAATGATCCCATTCATGGCACTAGGGACTGGGAACTGTTCCAGACTTTCCGCTTCGGACGCCATAAGCTGAACTTCCGCTTTCCCGTTCCGGATGGCGAGTATCGTGTGGAACTTTATTTTACAGAACCCTGGCATGGTACAGGAGGCGGCGTACAGACGGATTGTGAAGGCTTGCGTATTTTTGATGTAGCGGTAAATGATAAAGTACTTCTGGACGACTTGGATGTATGGGCTGAAGCGGGTCATGACGGCGCTTGCAAAAAGGTGGTGAATGCTATCGTGAAAGGGGGAGTCTTGAAGATTAATTTTCCGGAGGTGAAAGCGGGGCAAGCTTTGATTTGTGGCATTGCGATAGCTTGTAAAGGCGACTTGGATTCCGTTCGCTCTTTTTCTGCCCATAGCTTCAGCTGGGCTGCACAAGACAAGGAGGTGATGGAAAAGACTCCCAAAGAATTACTGCCTGAAGATAAAAACGCACGTGCCAATGTGACTTATCAAGCGGAGGATGCTGTGCTGAAAGGTAAGTTCATAAAGAAAGAGGTTAAGAAACAAACCGGGGTTTTCTTTGGTAAAGGTACACAAAGCAGTATTACTTGGAACATTTCTACCGGTCTGGCACAAGTCTATGCTCTTCGTTTTAAATACATGAATGTTACAGGGAAGCCTATGAAGGTGCGTATGCAGTTCATTGATTCCAAAGGGGTGGTACTGAAGGAAGATAATCTGACTTTTGCCGAAACTCCCGGAAAGTGGCGTATGCTGAGTACAACGACGGGTACGTATATCAATGCAGGCTATTATAAGGTGGTGCTTTCCGCACCGGATATGGAGGGACTGGCATTGGATGCGCTGGATGTGCAATAAAGTATTTTTTTATTGCCGGTAGGAATAAATAGTTTATCTTTGTTCTCTTAAAAAGTTTGAATTCGTCAGAACAGAGTTTATGCCAAAATTTATAATAGATAAGATAGGTCCGATAGAGCATGTTGATTTTACTTTGAATAAAGTGAACATGCTGATTGGTCCGCAAAGCAGTGGGAAAAGTACAATAGCTAAGGTTATCAGTTTCTGTCTATGGTTGGAAAAGGATGTGCTGATGCGTCGTAACACTGATTATGTAAGTTGGAGCTTTGTGGAAAAACAGTTGCTAGAGTTTCATAATTGAAAAACTATCTGAATGAAGGATATGCTATATTCTTTGTGGGTGATGCTATTGATTTTTGTTATACAAAAGATATGTGCTTCGCTAAATTAAAAGACGGGTTTGAAAGGTGCAAAATTGGCAAAGTCGCTTATATACCCGCTGAAAGAAATGCTGTTACGTTACCCAATATTGCGTCATTGAAGATGCCTGAATATAATACAAGAAGCTTTATTTTTGACTGGTTGGAAGTTCATCAAAAGTTCCAAAAGAAAAATGCTGTCGATTTGCTGAAACTGAAATTGAAGTATTATTATGACGAATCATCCCAAAAGGATATGATTGTGCTGGAAGATGGAAAAGAAATAGGATTGGAGGAGGCTTCCAGCGGGTTGCAGTCGGTTGTGCCGTTGTATGTTTATGTATATTATTTAACCCATTGGATATATGATCATCAGGAAGATATTTCTTTTGAAAAGAAAGACAGAATAGAAGGGGCATTGTCCAGGGAGTATATTAAAATGTTTTCCAAACAAATGAATGTTGTTATGGATGAGGAATTCTTGAATCAGGCAGTAAAAGAAGCAAAGCTTTCTCCAGGGTTCAAAAAGATATTAGGAACAGCAAAGACCTTGAAAAAAGCGGGTAATGATTCTTTGGATAATTTGTTGGAAACCGTTTTGGAACTTGAAGAGAATATTTCTCATCCTCATTACTCCAACATTATAGTGGAAGAGCCGGAGTTGAATTTGTTTCCCGAAACTCAAAAAGATCTTATCTATGATCTGTTGGAGATGATCAATAGCGGACGGGATCATTTACTGATGACTACCCACAGCCCTTATCTGCTTTATGCACTGAATAATTGCATGCTGGGGGCTTTGGTACAAGAAAATATACCGGAAGAAGAGGAGGGATTACAAAAGATGAAGGATTCGTTTGTCAAGCCGGAGGATGTTTCTGTATGGGAGATTAAAAATGGAAAATTTTTTCCTTATAAAGAGAATCCGAACTATACTATTCAAGATGAAAGAGGATTGATTCGCAATAACTATTTTGATCGGATAATGAAGAATATCATGACAGACTTTGCTGCCTTAATGGATTATTGTGATGAGGATTGAAGCTTTTACAAGATATAATGAGATGACAGGTGACGCCTATGTCATGGATTATACACAAGCGACAGCCGGTAAACGGAAAGTATGTATAAAGGAAGAAGATCCTGATGATATAGCTTCTTTTCATTTGATTAATCCAAGAAAAACGACTTATTGGGCAGTGAATTTTGAGGAGAATCCGGCTGTGTTGAAAGGTTCTGATCAGTGTGAATGTATGTTTGTTTCCAGTAGGGCAAGCAGTAAGGGATGGGTTTGCTTGGTTGAACTTAAATATTGTTTGGAAAAGAACATAGAGAGGAATGCAGGAGATGCTTTTAAACAATTGTATGAAACATTGAACAAATTGGTGGAATTGAATATTGTAGATTATAAATCACATCGGATTTACTTAAATATATCTATACCTGAACATTCCCATAGGGCACCGTTTACTGCTTTTCAGAATACCCAAGATGATTTGTTGGAATGTTTATATACTCATAAGGTTAAAGTATTGGGATATAATGAAGTTCTGATATTAAATGAATGTTTTATCAGACCACCGAAAGAGGAGATCTGAAATCTATATGTATCATTAAATGGGCGATCTGAAAATATAAAATGGAATCATAAGGGGAAGGTTTCAGCATTTGGCATTTTTTACTATCTTTGTGCTCTGAAACTAACCTCTTAAAAATATGTTAATTGATTTACTGCATTCTTCTTATTTCTCGCTCTTTCTTATTGTAGCGTTGGGTTTTATGCTAGGGAGGATTAAGATAAAGGGCTTGTCGCTGGATGTGTCGGCCGTTATCTTCATTGCCTTGCTTTTCGGACATTTCGGTGTGATCATTCCTAAAGAATTGGGGAACTTCGGTTTGGTGCTCTTTATCTTTACCATCGGTATTCAGGCCGGTCCCGGATTTTTTGATTCTTTCAGGAGTAAAGGAAAGACACTGATTCTTATTACTATGCTTATTATTTGCTCTGCCTGTCTGACGGCGGTAGGACTGAAGTATGCTTTTGACATTGATACGCCCAGTGTGGTGGGATTGATAGCAGGGGCATTGACCAGTACGCCTGGTCTGGCGGTAGCTATAGACAGTACAAATTCACCGTTGGCTTCCATTGCATACGGTATTGCTTACCCGTTTGGAGTGATAGGGGTGATTTTGTTTGTGAAGCTGTTACCCAAGATTATGCGGGTGGATCTGGATAAAGAAGCGCGCAGGTTGGAACTGGAACGGCGCAGCGGTTTTCCGGAACTGACAACTTGCATTTTCAGAGTGACCAATCAAGCGGTATTCGGACGTACTTTGGCGCAAATAAATGCGCGTGCCATGACGGGAGCCGTTATTTCGCGGGTAAAGCATGAGGATTCTATATTGATGCCTAAAGCGAATACCATGTTGCTGGAAGGCGACTATGTGCAGGCGGTGGGAAGTGAGGAAGCGCTGAATCAGTTTGCCGTATTGGTTGGAGAACGGGAGGAAGGCGAATTGCCTCTGGACCAGACACAGGAGATTGAATCTTTATTGCTGACAAAGAAAGATATGATAAACAAGCAATTGGGAGATCTGAATTTACAACGTAACTTTGGTTGTACGGTAACCCGTATCCGTCGAAGCGGCATAGACTTGTCACCTTCTCCGGATTTGGCCTTGAAATTCGGTGATAAGTTGATGGTGGTCGGTGAACGGGAAGGACTCAGAGGCGTTGCTCGTTTGTTGGGGAATAATGCCAAACAGTTGTCTGATACTGATTTCTTCCCGATAGCTATGGGGATTGTATTAGGTGTATTGTTCGGTAAAATAAATATTTCATTTTCAGACAGCGTTTCATTTTCACCCGGATTGACCGGAGGAGTATTGATGGTGGCATTGTTGCTGAGTGCCGTGGGAAAGACAGGACCCATATTGTGGTCTATGTCCGGTCCTGCCAATCAGTTGTTACGTCAGTTGGGCTTATTGCTGTTTTTGGCTGAGGTCGGTACTTCTGCCGGTAAGAATCTGGTGGCTACTTTTCAGGAGAGCGGATTGTTATTGTTCGGAGTGGGGGTGGCCATTACTGTTGTGCCTATGCTGGTTGCTGTTGTGGTTGGCAGGTTGGTCTTTAAAATCAGTTTGTTGGATTTGCTGGGCACCATCACTGGTGGTATGACCAGTACGCCCGGTCTTGCGGCAGCCGATTCCATGGTAGATAGTAATATTCCGAGTGTTGCATACGCTACGGTGTATCCGATTGCAATGGTGTTCCTTATTTTGTTTATACAAGTGATCGCTTCGGCAGTTTATTGATATATTCAAAACATGCCGGGTGGGGTATGTGCCAAAGGTAGTAAAACTTTTGGCACATTTTTAATTTGGATGATGTTGTATTTTTATTTATCGATATGAGGTGAAAAAAAATATTCATTTTGTTTCTTTTATAGATTTTAATTTATATATTTGTCACAACCTTAATATAATACGGAGAAAGATTAGGCTTATTCGGTGACAGAATGACGATTGGAATATGTATGAATAAGCTGAACTCATATATGGTATTTATAAATATACTCAATTTTATGAGGAATAAAGACACACACACTCGAATTACAGACAAAATGCAGATGTTTGTTTGTAGTTGCCTATTCGGCAATGTCTATTACAGGATTGAGCTCCGTGCTCGCAGTGGAAAACCATGCACTATCTTCTCCGGTTTCAGATCGTGTGGAAAGCGTACAGCAGAAAAAACATGTTTCAGGTAATGTGCAGGATGCTAACGGAATGCCTTTAATCGGGGCGTCCGTAAATTATCAAGGGAACCAATACCGGTATGATTACCGATATTGAAGGTAATTTCGCTCTTGATGCTAAACAGGGTGATATTATCGTAATCAGTTACATCGGTATGAAATCGGCGGAGGTGAAAGTGCCTGCTAACGGGCAAATAAGAGTGATGCTGAAGGAGGATTCTCAGTTGATGGATGAAGTGGTAGTGACTGGTTATGGTGATTTTAAGAAGGCTACTTATACGGGGTCTGCTTCTGTTTTGAATACGGATAAATTGGAGTCATTGCCTGTTGTGTCTGTAGCACAGATGATGGAGGCTAATATTCCGGGGTTAAGTTCAGTAGCCAGTTCTTCCCAGCCGGGTTCTAAAGCTACAGTGCGGGTGCGTGGAATTGCTTCTATGAATGCTTCTACAGAACCTCTTTATGTATTGGACGGTGTGCCGGTAGCGTCTAGGGATATGAGTGGTCTAAGTGCCAATGCCAGCGCGGGAGGACTTGGTTTGATCGAGACATTAAATCCTGCGGATATTGAAAGTATAACCGTATTGAAAGATGCCGCTTCTGCTTCATTATATGGAGCAAAAGGATCTAACGGTGTAATCCTTATTACTACTAAAAAAGGTAAGGAAGGTAAAATGAGAGTGAGTATGCAGGCTACTTACGGTATTACGGATATTGCTTACAATTATCGTCCGATAATGGGTGGTGAAGAGCGTAGGGAATTGATTTATGAGGGATTTGTTAATTATCGTTTGAATCAGGGGGACTCGGAAGCCGAGGCAAAGGCTTATGCGGATGGACAAATTGACAATTATGCGGCACGCCCGGTCAACGGATATGCTGATTGGGAAGATGCTTTATTGAAAAAAGGACATCAGCAAGACTATAGTTTGTCTGTAAGCGGAGGTAATGAAAAGTCGAATTTTATTGGTACGTTAGGATATACCAATCAGACAGGTATAAGCATAAATTCAGGAATGGAACGTTTTACCGGTCGTATTGATGCAAACAGTAAATGGAATAAATTTGAGTATGGAATGAATGCTACCTTTTCATGGACTCGTAATAAACATACGCCGGAGGGACAGTATTATGCCAGTGCGCTTTATTCTTCAAAATATCAATTGACCCCTTCTATACCTATTTATAATGAGGATGGCAGCTATCATACGGGTTTCCAGAATAATGGAGGCATTAACCCGCTGTATGAGAATTCTGTAGATTCAAATTATGCACGTCTGGCACGTACAATGGCATCTGCCAAGGCTGCCTATCATATTTTGGACGGGTTGAAGTTATCTACTATCTTTACAGTAGACTATTCTTTAAATAAAGACTTTTTCTTTTACTCGCCTGACGGTAAAGATGGGGAAGCTACACAGGGATCCGGACAGATGATGATGATTGAGAGAATGAGTTATACTTCACAAACGAATCTGGCATATAATAAAACGTTTGGTAAACATAACATTAATGCGGTCTTAGCGTATGAGGTTATGAAGTACGATTATGAGGATATGTATGGTGAGAAACAGGTTTACGGGCAAACACTTAATCCGTCGTTGGATAATGGTGCCAAACCTGCTGATCTTACTAATACAAGGCAGGAAGATGCTATGGTGTCGTATGTGGGAAGCTTGAATTATGGATATAATGATAAATATTATGCAGGTTTCAGTTTCCGTCGTGATGGCTCTTCCCGATTGGCACCTGATACCCGTTGGGGAAACTTTTGGGCTGTTTCCGCTTCATGGAGACTCTCTCAGGAAAACTTCATGAAACCGTGGGAGAATGTTGTGTCGGATATGAAATTAAGAGCATCGTATGGTGTGAACGGTAATCTGCCGACCGGTTATTATGGTTATCATGGAACTTATACTACCGGAGCATTTTATAATGGGAAACCTGCTCCGTGGGAAGATGCTATTGCTAATCCTGATTTGACTTGGGAAAAGAACTATGCATTGAATCTGGGGGTTGATTTAAGTCTGTTCAGACGGGTTAATTTGACTTTCGATTGGTATACCAGAACGACTAAGGATTTATTGATGAGTAAGCAATTGAATTCTATTAGTGGTTTTGGCAGTATTCTTACGAATGTGGGTGAAATGAAAAATACCGGTTTTGAAATAGAAGTACGCTCAAGTAATATTCAAACCAAAGATTTTAGTTGGACAACTTCTTTAAACTTGTCACATAATAAAAATAAGATTGTAAAACTGGCGGATCTTCCGGAATTTATAGATGGAAATTATATCAGAAAGGAAGGCTGTTCGTATGCGACAATTTATTTGAGAGAATATGCCGGAGTGGATCCTAATGACGGACGCCCGATGTATTATGACAATAAAGAAGACGAAAATGGCAATAGAAGCAGGAATATTGTGTATGATCCCAATGATGCCGACCGTGTGGAGTTGAAAGATATATATCCTAAATTAACCGGTGGATTGATGAATACGTTTAATTATAAGTTTATTGATTTATCTTTTAATTTGTCGTTTCATTTAGGTGGATATTCTTACGATGGTGCCATGTATGCTTTGCAAGATGACGGCTATACGGCACAATACAATAAGAGTACAGAGTTACGCCGCCGTTGGAAACAGCCGGGAGATATAACAGATGTTCCCCGATATGTGTATGGACAAGAGTATGGTGGCTGGTGGAACTCATCACGTGGTATTCATAGTACAGATCATTTGCGCTTGAAAAGTTTGATTGTTGGCGTTTCTGCTCCTCAGTCTTGGTTAAGAACCATAGGTATTAATTCTGCCCGTATTTATTTTTCGGGTACCAACTTGTTGACATGGGCTGCATACGATCAATATGATCCGGAGTTGAATGGAATTGTAAGTTATTTTACTCCTCCTCTTAAAACATTCGCATTTGGACTTGAACTTAAATTCTAATCAATTAACACCGAACTGTTTATGAAAAAAAATATAATTATATTAGGCTTGATTTCTTTATTGGCCGTATCGTGCGGGGATGATTTTTTAACCACTCATCCTGGTGATAGCGTTTCTACGGATTTGGCACTGAGTACAGAGCAGGATATAGATAATGCTGTGAATGGATTGTATGATTTGATGTCCAGCTATGGCTATTATGGCGGAACCATGTTTTTTTATGGGGATATGAAAGGGGATGATATGCAGAGTTCTTATAATAGCGGGAGAACTTGTAACCGGTGTTATTTATATGATCATCGCTCTACAAGCTTAAATGCCGGATATTTATGGGGACGTCCTTTTTATATTATCCGTAATGCATGGAATGTGATCAATGCGATTGATGATGGAAAAGTGCAAGGTTCAGAGCAAAGATTAAAGGAATTAAAAGGTGAGGCGATGACTATCATGGCACTTTGCCAGTTTGACTTGACCCGTTGTTTCGGTTATCCTTATACTAAGGATAAAGGGGCCGGTTGGGGAGCTCCAATTGTAGATCATGCAATTACATTAGATGAAAATCCGCCACGCAGCACTGTAGCAAAGGATTATGAGTTCATAATCAATACATTGGAGGAGGCTATACCTTTAATGAGTACTTCTAAAAATAACAGCCGGATGAATGCGTATGCTGCAAGAGCATTGCTGTCTCGTATTTATCTGTATCATGATGATAACGAGAAGGCGTTTCAAATGGCAAGCAACTTGATTGAAGAAGTGGAAGGAAATGGAATGTACCGTCTTTATACACGTGATGAATATATTCCGGCATGGGATCTGAAAAATACGTTTGGTACGGAATCATTATTTGAAATTGCTAATAGTACAGATGATAATGGAGGACGAAGTTCATTGGCATATCTAATGCATTGGAATGGGTATCGTGAGATTTTTGCTACTCAGAAATTTGTGGATGAGTTATTGAGTGATCCGGATGATATTCGCTGTCTGTTGCTGGAAAAGAATGTTTATAATAAAAATGATGTATGGTGGTTGAAAAAATGGCCGGGAACAGATGCTACGACTCCATCTTTTGAAAATAATTATGTTATTTTCCGTTTGTCTGAAGTCTATTTGAATGCGGCGGAAGCCGGAGTGAAAATAGGTGGGGCATCTGCCGTAAAAGGTTTGAATTATCTGAATGCAATTGTGCAGCGTGCTAATCCTGTAAAAGAAGTAACGGCGGCTGAATATACATTGGATAGGGTGTTGGAAGAAAGAAGTAAAGAATTGATAGGTGAGGGGCATCGTTTCTTTGATATGTTGAGAAATGGAAAGACCATTGTTCGTAAGGGAGGATATCATTTACCGGGTATCGTGGAGGAAATAGACTGGGATTATTATAAATGTGTTTTACCGATTCCAACAGACCAGTTTACATTTAGTCCTGATATGGAGCAGAATCCGGGATATACTAAAAATTAATTTTAAATAATTATTAAATGAGAGGGTGTGGTATCACACCCTTTTTTTGTGTGGACAAATTCTACATTCATGTGGATTTATTCTACAGTTTTACAGATGTTCTGTTTGTTTATTTAGTTAATATACAGTGATTTGACGGGCGGTTATTGTTGTTGGCATATCTTTTGACCGGAACATGATAAATTATTATATAATTATATAAATATAAATC